>ERZ778027.360-NODE-360-length-114661-cov-11.754053_pt1 | contig 114661 bp, 133 predicted proteins | sample MGYA00375757_ERZ778027 | MGnify/ENA primary metagenome ERZ778027 (study PRJEB29350, sample SAMN05389817) | bioreactor metagenome | isolation source: Ammonium sulfate bioreactor | place: South Africa: University of Cape Town | collected 2014-02-18 ...
AAGATCGTTTTTTGCTGTCTCGTCTATCTAACGAGCTAAACGGAAATAACTCAAACGTTCAGGATCGATGTTAACAATTTCATCTGTAACATGATCAAGTTCGTCTCTAATCGGTGACTCATTGATCTACAAACAAATCATTTCATTTTCTTCTTTTTTTGCTCAAAAGTTTTCTTACGTCAATTAATGGCAAACATTGAGGTCGATTGATATTAAACATTGTCTGATAAAGTTCAACGAGATCATTTCGAATTTGATTATCATATGCAAAATTCCTATATGAGAATATGTTTATATTCAAATCAATCTTTCGAATACTTACGACATCAATGTCCATAATCGATGAACATTCATCGGAGTATTCAAAGGACATGTTTCATTCTGTCGAAATGGCGGATGACGACATAAATGTTGAACAATTCGTCGTCTTAGATAAAAATCTGGATCGGTTTCAACGAGATTCAATACATAGGCAAATATATCTTGATTATTTCGAGCTAAACACACACAAACATATCAATTGAAAAACTCTGCATTTTTTTTACTTTTAATTTGTTCGACAAGTATTTCACAAGCAACTAATCTCACTTTATCAAACATTCCATACGCTGCATATTCATAGAATACATCGATATCAATTGGTATGCCACTGATTGTATTTAGTTTATGTAGAACTTTCAAACAACTACATGTCACACAAAATCCATACGATGAAATGATCTTATCGAAATTGATTTGCAATAAAATTTCTTCGAAAATTCGCTTGGTATTATTGTCTAATGTATGATTTAGGAGAAGATCGACATTGGTAGTTGTTGTACTCGTTAAACTGATGTTTGTTAGAGTATTTCCAAGTGAATCGATTAACGATGATCGATAGAACGCATCGGAAAATCGATTCTTGGAATTTTCATTGAAATGTATTAATTCGAAAAGAAAATTGATCACTTCAACTGGACAAATACGATCTTTATTTCGTTGAAGTGCAAGTGCTTGCGGGAGTGATTTTTGTATCATATACATTTGTGAATTCGAAAAATCATTAATTCGAACGATATTCGTTGTCGTTGATGTCAATGATGTTGTTGTTGATGAAGATGCCGTTGTATTCGTTGATGTTAAACTTGAATTTGCCGACATGAATACACGACGAAAGAAACTGAGCGTAGGCAAAGTGCCTGTCCATGAATTTGCCATGGAATTTGTGATCTAAATATAGATAAGAGAGAGATAGATTGAGGAGGATTTCGAAAGAAAACGAACGTGAGTGAGAACATAAGCACATTCGATTCGAACTCGATAGAAACATGTCGATGAATCGAGAACAGTGCCGAGTGTTTCTCGAGTATTTTGACTTGGAAATCGTTTGAGTGCTTCGAGCGCTTCGAATTGAGAGAGAATATCACGTTCATACCGCAATTCCCATTGCCAATTGTAATCGGCTTGTTCGAATTGAAGTTCCCGAAGAATTTTCAAATCAGGATCGATTCGAATCCAAAGAACTGGACATTCAGCACTAAATATCAACGATCAAATAGAAATATTTCAAAGAAAACAAGAATAGTACTCCATTTGATTGAGATCCATATCGACTTCATCACCGGATATAAGTGGAATTTTCTTCTTTTTATTTCTTAATTCCAAAGAAAATCAATTCATTCATCCATCGAAAAAAAAACTCAGAACTTCCTTACCGACGAACTTTCGAATGACATGTTAACTCATATTTTGTCATATTATCTTCTAATAAAATCGTTTGACTAAATGAACCTTCTAATTCTTGCACACGAATGACTAATGATCCCTATGAACAAATACATATCGTCACGCAAATCGTTTTCTCCAAGAAAATGTCTTTACTAAAAATTTCTTCGAGCCTTTAACTGTCGTATCTTGTTTGATTTCTAATTCGACGACATTTCGTTTTCGATTGAAATGAAAAGTACCAATCAATCTCGGTATGCCCGGTTCATATCTTAAATTCAAAATCAAAATCAAATCCATTGTTCTTATTATCAATACACATACACCCATTGTGTTAATAAAGCTTGAATGTCTTTGGTTGTTAACGTGCTCACAACACGAGCAAATGATTGACTAGAAATATGCAGACGTGAACGAGAACTTAGTGCAGCATCTTTGAGACAAGCTGTTGTAGCTAAAGACATGAGTTTATTGAGAATCTGAATGAAAGAAAGATAGTTTTGTGTTTGTTTATGTATGAATTTACCTGCATCATGATCTCTCGACCGATGAAATCATCGATCATTCGAACAACTAAATGTGCTTTTTTTGCAGCGATCTAATTTCGAAAGAATTCATTTAATAACACATGAAATTGTTCTCTTACTTCGAGATAAGATGAAGACATCATCGTTCCTCGACGATTATTTACATTGGTTAAATCAGATTCGGATTTTATCGGAGCAAAATCCAATCGTATCGGATTCTCCTCTCGTTCATATCGAATAACTTCATTCATATCCTAAGAACAGAAGTTTTTTTTCTTCTTTTTCTAAGAATCTTTTGTCAATCCTACTCGATTCAGATTATATCGATATTCATTATTTCCAAATGCTCGTCGAGTATAGAGACTCGTAACGTACATAGCTAAGCCCTTCAACAACCACCAATCACGCCTATGAGCAAAATTACGAATTGGCATGAGAATTTTCAAATAAAACTTCGTCAAACCATGATCGCATGGTGATGAAACAACCGAAAAATTGACTTGCTAATGCATAGGCCATTTGAGTTCGAGCATTCCATGTTGCTTCAATAACTGTCGATGGATATAAAAGATTGACACTAATTCCGAAGAAATTTCTATCGAAATTCTTTTCTCAATTGTCGATATATTTTACTTGAAAATAGCCATCGAAGCAAATGGCGTACATTCCGCATAAGGTTCAGTAACAAAGACTTGTTTATAATTTGGATATTGACAACTAGCATTCAATAATTCTTCATAGTATTCCAATGGCTAGAAACTCAGTTCAATCAACGCAAAAAAATCCAATCGAATAACGGTTTACTTCGTGTACAAAACCTGTTGTATTTGTTAAAAGTGTTAGTAAACCTGGTAGACAATAATTAGTTATCTCCTGAGTATTATCATCAACTACTGATTCGAATGAGCTGAAATGAAGTTCAGTCGAAAGTGAACTTATTTTCATTGAACAAAAATCTCAAAACTACCCAATTGCAAGTCCAATGAACGGCGCAGGTGCCGGTGTCGATAAATAGAATCGATATGTTTTCATATCATTATTCGTTGTACATTCGACTAATTCTCCAGACGCCACAACTGTCAACGATTCGTCGACAGTCACTTCAATTGACCATGTTGCTGGCTCACAATAACTATCAACACAAGGAAACCATAGCCGTGCATCGTGGCCCGTGGTAAACAAATGTCGACTTAACTAGAAAATTCGTTCGTTCGATTCGAGTCTCATGAAAATCAAGTTCAACTTACACGCGCTAGTTTGGTATCGTCATCAGGAATGAAGAAATGTATTCCACATTCGGGTTGTTCGACGGAAAAATCAATAGTCACTTTATAGACAATATCATTGAGAGTATTTTCATCGTTTAATGTCGATGAATTTTCCTTTTGTAAACTCTCAGGTATCGAAATAGTTAATTCACCGTTGCCTTCATCGGGATCGACATATTCCGAGAAACGTTGTTGACGTTTGAGAAATGTTGTTAAATCTCGTCTAAATATTCACAAACACGTATAAAAATTCAATTTTCTCATTCGATATCTGCACACCTTGGATCATCGTCCGAGAAAATCTGAATATTCGGATCATCATACGAAAAATCCACATTTTTCACGCCATTAATCGTCACCGTATAAATCGCTAGAGCATCACAAATATCAATTCGATTTCCTGTTCGATGTTTATCTTACTCAATTGTCGCGCATTTAATTTAATCACATTGAAATTTTTTACAAGCGGATGCAACGTCAATTCCGTGTAACCCTAATGAATCCAAGAGACAGAAACAAATTGAAAAAAGACAAATCGATCGACACTCACAACTAGACAACGTTTGTCGAAGCTCACGCCTGTTATACATAATGTCTGATGTGATCTAGATGAAAATGACGCATTTCCATTGACTTGAAATTCAACCAGACAAAACTCACAAAACAAATGAACGTGTCACTTGACGTAACTCTTCAAGTTCCATACTGAAAACAACAAAAGAGAGATATTCATAAAATTCTCTTGTTTATATATTTCTTTCGTTTTTTTTTCATCTTGTCGATAAACAACAATACGAGCGCAAAAAAAAACAACCAAAACAATTACACAAAAAACAAAGAAAAAGAGCTTATAGAAACAACACACAAACATTAACAACATTGAAATCAGGGAAAAGTTTTTTCTTTCGAATATCTACTAAAAACTGTTCCCGTAAAAAAAAACAACAAACATTTGCTTTTGTTTTCATAGATAAGAGATCAAACAACTTTGAGTTAAATTTCGATCGGGGGGGAAGCGGGGAGAACATTGGTATTTTCTCTCCTATCGGATGGTAATACTTGACAGGACAAGAGAAAAACACAAATAAACACACGCACGGTTAATGTAGAACTGGCTATTTACATTGAAATATATCTAAGAGAATCTTTAACAATCATACAAGAGAGAGAGAAAAATCACTGCATCCGACAAAAGAAGAAGAAGAAGACGAGCACAACACCGAGCAATATGAGAATACAATATGTACGTACGAATGAGAGGAAATTACATATACAAAATAGTCTAGTATCGGTTTGTTTGTTTTTTTTTCGACGAAAACAAAAAAAAATCACACACGCACACATAGATTACATAGATACAAAAAAACGAGGAGAATCGATTTCGTTTCGTTTTGTCAGCTTGTTGGCTTTGTTTTTGATGTGTCAAATGATTGTTTGCAAACGAAAAGAAAATCACAAAACTTGCACACGTTGAAAACGTTGAGTTAGTTTCTCCGATAGAGCTGAATCGGATGTCGACAAACGAAAGAGAAGAAATAAACCGACTTTGTCAGCCGACGCTATCCAACCATGGGTACCTGGATTCGGATTAAATCGAATCTGGAAAACAGAAGATATTTTCGAATTTATTCATTTTGGAATTTTACTTTTCGATAAATATGAACTTTATGCGTTTCATCATGTTGTGGATCCACATTATTACTTGCATATTCCTACGAAAAATGGTTTTTTAAGATTTAAAATGTACAAAAAAAGAACATTACTGTTCGTTCAATTGCGATTTGAACACAATATTGTCCAGTAGGCAAACCAAGTGCCGATTGAGCTTGATTGTATTGTTGCATAGGATCGGCGAGATTGCCGGCCGTTGGTCCGCCTGTATTCGTTAGATACGTCGACAATTTCGCTACACACTTGACAAAAAAAAAGCAAAAACAATAATCAATTATCTATCATCGTTTTGTTCTTCTTACGGCACTAGGTCGATATTTCGGATTCGTTTGAGGCCAAGTCGTCGAATCTCCACGCGCAACCCAAACAGTTCCATCCAAATCCGCATAAGCAACCGTATCGATCCATTCTGAATAATCTAGACTGACGATTTGCCAGGCGGATAACATCGATGTCGGCACTTGATTCGGCACGTTTTGTCCAGGTAATAAGATCGATTGTGTCGGAACCGAGAGCAATTCGTTTTGATTACTAAAATTATTCATGAAAACGACGATTTCCTATTGCTCGATTTTTACTTTGTATGCGCACAACCACCGTAAAGCGTGTCGTGGAAAGTCGACGAAGCGAATTCGCTCGCATTTGACCAATGACGATAGCAGAATATATTCTCATCTCGAGTTGTCCAGACTCTGAAAACGAGAGGATATTATTTTCCCTCAAAAAACAAGGCAAAAAAACACATACGTCCAAGATTGTTTGTTTTTTAAGCTAACAGCGATTAAATGTTCGGAATTTTTCAAGAATTTCACGTCCTGTACAGGCGCATCTTCGACGAAAAATCGTCGAACTGGATAAATCAACGAACAACTCGTCGTCTGTAAACAAAAAAACGCAATTAAACATTCATTTTCAACAGCAAAAACGATCTACTTGTTCAACGAGCGACTTCGAATTCATTTCCCACATCAAAACAATTCCATTTTCATATCCGGCACATAATTTATTCGGATTATCGTAACACCAATCCAACGCTGTACACGACCCGTACTCGGCACAGCCGATACTTCCGTCCTTTCGTCGATTCAACGGCGGCACGAGCTGCGCGCCCGTGCTAATCGTACAGAGATTTCTCGATGCACCATGCGGCACCCCAAATATAATCACAATTCCTTGACTCGTCCCAACCGCCAGATAACTCAAATACGGGTCGTTAACTGTCGGACGTTCGGGCAACCATTTCAAACAAGTGACTTGCCCGAAGTCAGCCGCAACTGTCACGTGCAAATTCGGCACGTGTAAACTTTGACGCAATCGACCGCAGTTTAAAATCAAAAGTAGAGTTGAGCCTGGCGGCGAACGACGATCGGGATTGGCTGCTGAATAGTTTCCGGCGCCGTAGGACCATTGTTCGAGTGCGAGAGCGACGTACTGACTGCCGAGGACTTCGACTGAACGCGGCAGCCATTCGATGCAACGAATTGGCCGACCGACGTTGAGAACGATGATGTGTGACGCAGCGAAACTGTCCAACGGATTGAGAAAACGATCGCACGAGAACATTCGAACACGGAGACAACTAGCACCGTTGCTCAGGCACGCAGCGGACTCGTTTTCGGGGATGAGTTGCCCGATAGTAGCTGGCGGAGCGGAGAATGAGATGCGGCCGTTCATAGGAAATTTATATCGTGCGAAAGCGGCACGAAATGCTCGATCATTGACACGACATGGATCATCTGAAGACAGAAAAGCGCAGTTATTTTCGAGAAATTCATAGGAAAAGTTCGGTTTACCAGGCGAAACATCGTGAGAATCGTCGTGATACAGTTCGAGATGATCACAAACGGTGCTGACAGATGAAAATGGAATTCCACAAAATTTACAAATCGCCATGACTAAATAGATTTTCGAAATGAATGATTTGAAATCGAGTGACGAAGAGTTTTTACCTGGACCTAATGGACAATCGGTTTTTAAATGTTCTTTTAGTTTTTTCAATGTATTAAATTGAGCTTTTCCTCGGCAACGATGACACTGAACAACGCCTTCAGTTCGTAGCCGATTGTTGATTTCGTGTTCTTGTTCAGGCAAAAGCGAATCCGTCGCAAATTCGATATGCTCTCGCATTCGTGACCGTGCCAATTCAGCTAATTCACTGCTGATATCCACTCCACGTGGCGATCGCATGAGCGAGCTTTTCGTTGGATCATTCTGAAGTTTATTTTGTGGATCATTGATTATAATTTGACTATTTATCGTCGGAGTCAACGTCAAACCAGTTGGGTTCATCGGCTGATGTTTGGTGTACGGAGCGACAGGCGTCGGTCCGTCGCCTTTGGTCTTCGGCGGCCGACCTCGTTTTCGTTTCGAATCGGAATCATTCAAATCCGATTTGATTATCGGCAAGGACATTTGCGGATTGAGCATCGTCGGTGGAAGATTGTAGCTTTCCATACCTCGAGCAGCGGGTAGATTGCTTGTCATTGCGAGCATCGGATTGATCATTTGCGGCTGAGCTAAATCGTTGGAAGTTTTCTTCTTTTTCTTGGATTTTTTCGAATTTCCCGTGTCGTTTGTCGAGGAAAGAGCTGGTTTTCGTGAAACATCGATTTTATCTGTGTTGATATTTCCGTTTTCATCAGCACCATGACGAGCTAAGTGAGTTCGAAGTGAACTTCGATCGGCTAGTTCACTGCCGCACATGAGACAACGAAAAAAAGCTTTGGGATACGGAGATTTCGTGCAGGAATTGTATAAATGATATCGAATGCCTTCTTTCGACGCGAAATCAACTGTACAAAATGGACAAACAAACCGACCGTCGCGAAATGTTGCTTGACGAATGACATTGAAATGTGGCAAGTCAGGATACGAGAAAAGACCCGATTGATGTCGAATATGTGACCAAGCGTCGGGAATAGGAATAAGATTTAACATTTCTCGATGAATTTCAGCGATATTATGAGCAGGTTTTGTTGCTGGTTGAGTTTGATCATCGGGATTCGATGATGGAACTGCAGGTTCTTCGATTGAAGGTTCGTGTTCGGTTTCCATGGGAAGGGAAATTGCTGTCGAAGGATCAAGAGGCAATTCTTGATGTTCTTGTTCAGGTTCATGTTCTTCATCTTCTCCTGCTGCTTCTTCTTCTTCGTCATCTTCATCATCTTCATGATGATTTTCTTGCTGAAGTTCTTCATGAATCTCCTCTTCTTCCTTATGCTGTTCCTGCTCCTGCTTCTGTTGTAGTGGTGGTTGTTGTTGTTGTTGTTCTTCTTCTTCTTCTTCTTCTTCATGTTCAAGTTCTTGTTGTTGTTGTCCTTCATCGTCCTCCTCTTCGTTTATAATATTATGATGTTCTTCAATTGGAAGATTCTCATCAGGTAATTGTAATTGCTCATCTGTCGACGTATTAACGACAGATTCATCGTTATTATGATCAGTGACATTTGTACTGCCACCCGTGGCAATTAAATGCATCAGACCACTTGAATCAATCGAGTTTTGTTGTGGTGGATCATCACTTGACCTAAACATTGCAAACGTATATTCACAAAACTAATAAATTCGGAAAAAAACTGTTTTTACCATGGCCAGTCGATGTTATTCGCTGAATCTTGTGGTGGTGGGGGTGGTGGCGGTTGTTCTTGTTGTGGTGACGGTGGTAGAGGTGGTGGTGATGATGGTGGCGGTTGTGGAAGTTCGTCGTCTTGTTGATGATCGGATAGAGTTTGTGGTTCGTGATCGACTGTCGGTAAATGATCGGAATCAGCCATCGTTGATAATCGTCGTTGTTTTTACAACATTCGTCGAAAGTTAAAATCCTAGTAAATGATCGCATAATGACAGGTGTAACCGATGAAAAAAAGTCTTAATCTGAGTGCTGAAATTTAGGGGATAAGATTTGGTCATTTTTGTTTTCTTTATTCTTCTCTCAAGAATTCTTTTTCTTTTCTCTTCGCTGTTCTTTCGTTTCTTTTTTTTTTCTTTTTTTTTTCTTCTTCTCTCACTATTTTTCCGAAAATTCAGAACACAAGAGAAACGAGAGAGAGAGAGAGAAAGTGAAGAAGAAGAAGAAGAAAAAGGCCCGCATTTTCGCCTATATTTTTTCTGTTCGCCGCTTTGCTTGTCTGTCCCTCTTTTTTTTCACTCTCACGCACAGATGTTAAATATCCTTTTTTTTCTGCCTTGCTTCAGACTGTCATCATTACTCGTAGTATGCGTGCTTCTTCGTTCGTCAGTTCTTTGCTCTTCTTCGCGGAGGAAGCCGAGAGAAGGGGCAAAAATGAGAAATTATACGAGCGAAATAAGAAAAAAAGAAGAAGAAACGGACGGATGAATGGATAGGAGGAGAAGAAAAAAAAGAAATAAAAATAGAGAAATGTGGAAGAACGAGGAAAAGAGGAATGAATGAATGAATGTACAAACGATGATGGAGAAGGAAAGGTTATTGTGTTGCCATCGTTCATCATCATTTGACTCTCAGAAAAATCGAAAAAACGAAGATTTACTTGTCAAATAAATCAAAACAATAATTTGATTTCATCGAAAATAAAAAGCTATTTTCAAATAAATCGAGCAAAAAATCGAATCAATCGAGTTTATTCTGCATAAATGTTTCGATTTTTCATTGGATTAAAATCGACAATTGACATCCATCGATGAGTCATCAACAGACTAGACAAATCGAGCGTTTAAGTGCATTTCTTGGATATGAGGAATGATCACACACCTCGAAATTCTTTCAATCGAACGCAAATGTCGTAATAGAATCAATGGAGATCGAAAGTGTGTCAAATTGTTGTTGTAAATAACATTATGAACACAATCGATTATAATTATTTCTTTGAGCTTTTTTCTTCTTTGGTTTTTTAATTGAACATATAACCAAACCTGACATTAGGTTTTATTTACTTTCTTCATAGTGGTAACATGCGAATGTACCGAGTAACGAAAAAATAGAGCTGCGCTTTTTACTTTCTTTTCGTTCTTTATTTCGCCGTTAGATTTATTTAGTGGGTTTTTTACGTATTGATGAAGAGAAAAAGAACGGTGATTGTCATGCCGAAGTACAATTCAACTATGCCTTTCTATTTTCTTGTTTGCTTTCAGCGAACAGACACACGTGTCCTTGCCTTTCTATTTCTCATTGATGTCTGTTTTGTTGGCCTTGCTTATTATCTAATCGAATGAGGAGGAAAACCAATGACGATGTAGAACAACCAGTGAAAGAAAGAAAGAAAGAATATTCGTTTGACGATCTTGGATAGCACCAGGAAAAGAAAGGAAAAAGACGTAGAAACATAGAGATAGGGGATTACGTCTGCTAATCAACAGAACAGCGAATAAAAAAAAACACGAGAAAATAATGTCTTGTAAGATTCGACTTTGTACAGAGGAGAAGAACAAAGTATTCAGTGCGTCAATAATATGTTGCTTTTTCTCTTCTATTCTGATTTCGGTTCGACATTGAGTTAGTTTAGATTTGCATTCGTTTTTAGTTGTAGATTAGTATCATGTTGAAATATCCAAGTCGAGATGACGACTGAAGAGCAATTTCAATCTTCAGAAATTCAACCAGTCAATGGTACAGAAGATGTTCATGCAAACGATCACGATGATGAAACATCAACAGTCACGTCTCCGTCGTCGCAACCAGTGCGAAGATCACGGTTTTTTCGTTCGAAACGAAAACAACGTCTTGGCCAAACTGGTGGCGATGAGGAGAGTGAGCATGCATCGAATGAACCCATTACTTCTCCGACAAGTCCAGGTTAGATTCTTCGATTCAATGACTTGACATTTGATTTTTATTTCGATTGAATTCAGAAAACGAAGAAGAAGAAGAACAACAACAAATCACAACTTCAGAGATTTCAACAGATGATACGGATAGTCGTGTTGAAACGCACGTGCATAAACGTTCAATATCTCCGCCACCACCTCCACCGTCTCAAGATGATGCAGACGATCCCAGTGATACTTCATCATCGAATGAAGATATCAATGCGAAATGTTCAGTTTATTCAATAAAAGAATTCACTCCAGCAAAGGCTCTACCTGCTCAACCAAGAGCATCTCTTCCAACGATTCAATCAGGTTACACGCGAAAGAAATCACAATCTGTTAAATTGACACGCATCGATCCGTTCGATGGCGATGCGTGTCCAAAGAAGAACGTTCGTTTTGCCGATGATTTCGGTCTCGATTTGAGTCAAATTAAAATGATTAAATCCGATGAATTACCTACAGTACCCACTGCAGCATTCAAAGACTTACATGTCAATGACGAAGAAAAAACGAATATGTTCGAAGAGAAAATGAAAATAATCACATATCTAGAACAAAAATTTGAAAATCCAATTCATTCACACGGTTTTGAGGATCGTGTTGCACGCCATAAAGTTGTACTAGAACAAGCTAGTATGTATCCGACTAAATCGAAAATAGAAATTGTGAATACTTATCTTCTCTCTCTTTCGTTCAGATGCTATTGATAACCGAATCTATGGCACAGTCAAAGTCGTTTCATTTGGTATAAATAAACGAGTTAAAATTCGTTTGACAACAAACAATTGGATTACATTTACTGACCATGAAACGATCTATATAAGTGATTCCTATGACGGTATCAACGATCGATTTACATTTACGATAGAAATTCCTCGAGATCGAGTATGTGTTGGAAATAATATACAATTTTGTATTGGTTATGAATCATTTGTCGGACCCGAATATTGGGATAATAATTATCAAGAAAACTATCGTTTTGAATGTACATCAAGGAGTATACCTGATTACAGTGGATAGATCGGCGATGCATTTTTTAGTAAAAATTCGGTAGATTATACAGTGTTGACCAGCAGGTTTATATATCATTAGTCAAATATGCTTATGAGGAAACCATAACGCATAGAAATCTTTTATTTGGTTTGCTTTCGAAAACGAAAAACTAACAGTAATCAAACAAAAACACGCATACGCACTCACTCACTCATGTACGTTCTCTTTTTTTTTCTGAAATTCAAATCGAGAAGAAACGAACTAGATTGAATATATATATTTTTTTTTGTTACATCTCATTTTTTTTCTTTTTGACACATCAATCTATGCTTGTTAGCTTTTTTTTATACATTATTTATCACTGATTTTTTTTCATTTTTATTTTTCTGTCCGGTTTATCCTTGCAGTAGATTGTATAATCGCGTTTATTTGTCACATGTACAGATTCACTTTTACTATTTTTTTTTGTCTTTTTCCTTTTTTTGTATATTTAGGATGGTTATTTTTTATTTATTCCGTATATGAAATATACAGCAAAAGAAAGAAGAACAGTTAGAATAAAACAAACGAGTTTTTTTTATGAAGAAAATTGTAGAAATTTAGTTCTTTAAAAGACACCGTATAAATGCATTTCAGCATATTCAGTACCAACATCGGCATCACGTTGTGAAGTAACTATAATCCGATATGAAGTAAATGGAATTGTATTGGAAAAATTTTGTAATTCACCCCATGTTAATCTCGAATTGTTCAATGGAAGTAGACCAGTAACACCGGCGTATAATAACGTCCAAGAAGGACCACTGTAGAGTGATGTACCAGTATGATTTGAACCTTCTAGTGTAACTGTGAGCGGATCTCGACTAGCAGTTTCATTGCCTGTTTGAAATTGGATTGACTGAATAATAGTCGGACCAGCTTGTGGCGTCGTATGTAAACCAGTTCCAATACCAGCTGAAACACTCGGAGTACCGAATAGACCAACAGTACCATAGTTCATATAGGTGGTATTTTCAAAATCAATACTCGCAGCAGAACCTTGACCAACAGGATAACAACACACTCCAGTACCAACGTTTACATTGAGACTCGTACCACCTGCTGTAGCATTGCAAATAGCTATTGTAGGATCATTGAGTTGTGTTACTCTTTGAAATATCGGAGTCCTTTGATATACGATTGTTGTAGTTGTCGTCGCTGTTAAAAATAGATCAAAGTCAATCTGCAATTCTATTCATCGAAGATATTACCTGTTGTAAATGCTAATGTATATGCAGTTGCAACTACAGCTAGAACACCAGTTGACAATAATACTCCGATAACAACAAGAATTCTACATCGTATAGATTTAAGAAATTTAGGTCTAGAATATCGATAAATATACTTTGGAAATAGTACATCGTTTATACTTTTGCGGTTCTTTCTCTTTCAATACTCTTCTCAATTCATCGAAATCTATACGAAGATGTCTCGGAGTTGTTGGTGCTTGTTCTGTTGGAAGTGCTTCAGTTGGTTGTGGTAATGCCGGTGTTGTCGATCGTGTTAGAGTTGGCGTTGCAACTGTTAGTTTTGATAATGCTGGTGTTGTCGGTTTTGTTAGAGTTGGTGTTGCTACAACTGGCGTTTCTGTTGCAGGTGCTGTTTTAGCAGACATAATCAACTGATTCGAAAAAACTCAATAAAATAAATGTATTCTCTGTCTTTACTTAGTAAAATATATTTTGTCTTTTAATAAAACAAACAAGTCATTACCAATGGAACAATAACAAAGAATAAAAGCTTGTTTGCTAGATGAGAAGAGACGTTTATAGAAACCATACAAAGACAAAACTGATAGTTTTCAACTGCATTTTAGTAATACATTGAAAAATTACCTTTTTTTTCTTACATATTGCTATTGAAAAAAGAACTACTCCCAAGGCTAATGTAAAATTTATTAATAAATCGAATAAAAAATCTACTTCTGAGCTCAAGTATTGTCTGAGTTCAATTATAATCGTTCATTCGTTTTTATTGCATCTATAGTGCAGCTGTTACAAGAATGGGAACATACGACATCTGTCTGGTTTACCTGAGAGCCACCTTCTATAATCTATAAAATATCGACTGTAGCGTTGAAAGAACATTTTTTCTTTTCTCTCGCTCGCTCGTTTCGAATCATGTTTTTTATTTGTTTATTTTTAAGCTCTTCGCATTTCTGTTTTAATAACATACCTTTTAACTATTCAAGTTAGAAAGAAAAATAACCTAATTTATCACAAATTTATGTCAAAACAATATTAATATTATTGTCATTCGAATGTCAGGAACATCAAATCGTTCGTCGAATAGGTATATCGATCGTTTTAATCTATCAAAATCGTACTGATTACGATATGTAGAGTTGGCAGTATATTAAATAATTCTACTTCTTCTTCATCGTCTTCTTCTCCTTCTACTTCCACTTCTCCTCATCGTAGATCGATGCCGATCTTATTTCGAAGTTCTCGTTCTGCCAAAAAGCAACAATCAGCATATTTAAATAGAGCTGAGTTTGAATTTTGGTAGGTAATCAATTCTAATCATGATCTGTTATTGTACATCATCCTGATTTTTTTCCCTCGTTGCTGTGATTCTCGTTCGTCGCTCGTTGTGTTTTGTTTTCGCTTTCGAATTCAATTATTAATTGAACACAATTCTCTTCTCATCTAGCCAAATACCAGACGACGACGACGACATGACTGAACCAATGGACACTTCCAATCAGCCGGGAGAATCAAGCACATTAGATGATACAATCACTGATCGACAACAACAACAACAAGTAATTAGTGAAATTATGAACTCGAAAAGAAAAATATCGATGAATGTTTTGTTTTAGCCGACAACATCTCCAACAACTTGTCATCGTCATCATCCTCATTATCTATTTTCTCAACTAAAAAATCGAATCGTTGCTCATCGAAATGAACATGGCAAACGCGAGAAAATCGATGCTGAAAAAAACAATGGTTTTGTTTACGTCAATGGTGTTGATAATGACACAGTCGTTATATCCACTGACAATGCTGATCTACACGATACACGTCATCCAGTACCGTGTGAACACCCTCACAACGATGATGATATTGTCGATATAAGTTACAATCCTATAGAATCTTCAATATCCACGCCAATTATTTCGATAATAAATCGTTCGTTTTTACCTTGGTTAAAACCAACAAACTGACGATTGTTTTCTTTTCTGTCGTTTAGCTTCACATCATGAAGCTGAAGTTTTGGCAACTCAAGCCGGTGTCGAATGTGGCACACCGAATTTCGGTGATAATCATCTTCATGATACGCAAATATCCACGACTGATTCGTCGACATCAACGAATTCGTCGAATAATGATCAATATCTAAATGAAATCGATCGGTCGATACTAAATGACAATGATTATGGTAAATGAGTCTGACTTTTTTTTGGTTTCGTTTTATTCATTGTTTTTTTCTCTCTCTCTCTCTCTCTCAAGTTGTTGAACAAAAACGTGATCTCGAACGAATTACGATTTATGAAATAGCTTTGAACAATGATCGACGAGATTATCAACAAGATCTTCCACAAACTGAAAATGTTCGAATATTTCTCTCGAAGAAAAATCTATTTCGATTTTGTTTAGGATCAACTCGATTTCAATCGTCGACTTGCCGAAGCACGTCAATTGAATTTAAAACTCAAAGATGAACTCCAAAAACTAGAAGGTATTTATTTTTGTATTTACTTCCTTCATCGATTCACTCGATTAATCTCGCAGAAGAGAACACTCGAATCTATTCAACATGGGCATGTGAATTATGTACATATTTAAACGAACCGTACAGTGTCACCCGAAAAGATGTATGTGAAATGTGCGAAGGACCAAGTCCTTTAAAACGACGTAAGATAAACACAATTGTGACTCATTCATTTTCTTCATATGATTCAACTCTCTTTTGTAGATACATTGATAACATAAGCAAAGACAATTAAATAGAAGAATATATTTTGTATAAAAAACATATTATCGTTTTTTTTTCTCTTTTGTGATTTGGATTAAAATTTTGTTCGAATGTTTTTTTTTCTCTTTTCTGTTTGATAATCACAGTGATTTATTTTATTCTTGATTTCCTATTTCAGATTAAATATGGCAACAGCAAATTCGAGTAATGAACCGTTCGATTCACAGAATGAAATTCCAATAAATTTATTACCAGCTGGTAATTGATTAACATTTGATTTCGTTTGATTTGTTTTAAATTTCAATCAGAAACACAAACAAAACCCTATTCTAGAAAGAGAGTTGTTATCAGCAAGGTATTTGAAAGCAAAAAAACAAAGAATGAATTGTTAACATACTAATGCATGATCAACCTTGTGGATGACAAACTTTAATAACACGCAAAGAACTAATTACGAATGTCGAAGATTAAAAAAAAGAAAAAACTTTTTGCTAAGACAGTTGTTGAACCACTCACAAGTACATCCTTTGCTTCCTATCAGTTCGTTGTGTTTTAATGAGAGTGCACTTTTTCCCTACAGGCTTTTTTCTTATTTATAAAAAGGAGACTAAAAATAATAATCAATAGTTCGACTGTAAATATAAGTATCGATGCATGAGTACATATTTGACATTGATTGCTTTATTTTGTTCTTTTTTTTCTCTCGCTCTGATTGAATTTGACATAATAACAATTTATTAAATCAATTCGATTCAGCTCATTTCCTATTTTCAATAGACAATTGGTACGACTGTAATATTATATATTTTTTTTGCCTCTTCTGCTTGTTTAGACAAGCATCCGTACTGGAATAATGTTCCATCAGGTTCAACAACTTTAGCCGATCCACCACAACTCGAATACGATGAACATCACATAGATTTAATTGCTGATCGAGGTAAAATATAGAAAAAAAGCCATTCGAATTTATTTGAGACGATAAATACGTATATTTTCTATCTCAAAAAGAAATCGATGACGGGCTAGAATATGGTAAGACTAGATTAAAACTCAACTAATAACAACACTTCTGCTTTATTTTTAACGGGGACTAACGGACTTCATATATTCTTTCTTTCTCCTAATGCTTTTGCTTGATTAATATTTTGCACATGGTTATGTTCTTAGATAGTACCGATCTAAGACAAGAACTTGGTTTTGGTGATAATCGTGGTGATTCAGATTTCAGCGATGACGACGATTTATTAGGCGGTGGTAAATAACGCTTTGCTTTTGTTAACATATTCTATCGGATCGATTTTCATGCTTATTAATTTTATGATTTCGTATTTTTCTATAGACACCTACGACAGTGGCATAGCTTCGACAACAACAGTAACAACAGCAGCGACGGGTCGTGGTTTGAAAAAGGGAGTCATTTCATCGGATGGAATTATTGATGATGATTTCGAATCGGAACTTGGTGGACAAAATTCAACAGTACAGATGAAATTATATTTCAATCGAACGTAATTTACGATTTTCTTTTAAGGATTTAACTGATGCTGATGATGCCGATCACGAGCTAATGAAAAAAATCGAAGAATTTAAAATAGTCGAATGTCGAGGCGATGATAAATTCGGACGGAAAGTAATCGTCTGTTCAGCATGTCGTTTGCCACATGCAAATAAAATCAAAGACAGTGAATTTCAATCAATTGATAAATTCTATCATTATTTACTAAAGTACAAAACAAACAGAAAACCGATAAAATGTGTTCGAATTGATGTGTTTTGTTTTCGATTAGATACATTATGAAAACATTCGATCGATATGTTGATATGGATTATGTCATAGTTTATTTTCATCATGGCTTACGATCGTATAATCAACCATCGTACAGTTGGCTAATGAAAGCATATAGAAAAATCGATCGAAGGTATGAAAATTTTGAATGAATATTAATTTGCTTTTCTTTGTTTGTAAAGATATAAAAAGAACTTAAAAGCATTTTATATTGTTCATCCAACGAAATGGATAAAATTTCTTTGGCCAGTTCTTCGTTCGTTGATCAGGTAAACAAACATTTGCACTTTGTTCTTCTTATCGAAATTTATCTTTAAGTTCAAAATTTTCACAAAAAGTCGTTTACATCAATCGGTTAATTCATCTTGAAGAATACGTTCATCTCGAGAGTATTCAAGTACCTGTCGAAGTGAAAGAGTATGTTCGTATTTTCTTTCGAATCGAATCAATCGAGATTTGCTTTAGATTTGATCCACCTATTCCACTAGACAAACCACCCAGCAAAGTCCGTCCGACAACCAAATTTCATGTATCACTTGCATTGTAAGACGAAATGAACATTTTGTTTCTCAGAAGTCAATGTTTTCTTTGATTAGTATTTTAAATAATGAACCAGGAGAAACCATTCCACTTGTTGTTCGACAAACAATCGACTATTTAAAAAACAATGGTACAAATATTGAAAAAAAAACACCAAGAATCGACTAACTAAGATATAAAAATGGTTTTTGTTTTAGGTTTGAATGAGCCCGGAATATTCCGTCGATCAGCTTTGACATCAGTTATCAAACAAATTCAAGAGAAATACAACGAGGGTAAATCCGTTTGTTGTTTATTCCATTCGATCGAATTCACTTGTTTGCTCAATAGGTCAACCAGTTGTATTCGAACAGTATGGTGATATTCATGTGCCAGCATGCGTTTTAAAGACATTCCTTCGTGATTTATCTGAACCATTGATGACTTATCGTTTGTATCCGGAACTAGTCGGTCTCTCAGGTAGTGAGTAGAACAGTTTTACTGTCGACAATTCTTCGTTGTGTAGTTGGCAACTCTTTTCTTTGCTTCGATGTGGTACACACTTTTCTTTGAAACATTTTTTGCACTGGTCATCTTCTGTTTTCTATTTTTAGCTCTTATTTTACTAATCATTTAGTTTCTTTTTAAATTCATCTATTGAATCATATTGTTTTGTGTTTTAGCTTTGAAACGACCGGATCAAATCGATGTTATCCGAGATCTTATCATTGAAAAATTACCAGTACAAAATTATAATGTTTTAAAATATGTAATCGAATTTTTAAATCTAGTAAATTGAATTCATTCGAAGTTATTTTATCTTGATGAAATCGTTGTTTGTTTGCAGGTTGCAAATTATTCCGATACAAATCTAATGACAACGTCTAATCTATCGGTTGTCTTCGGTCCGAATTTAGCTTGGTCCGAAGATGATCAAATGAACACATTAGCTCACTATTCGCTTATAAATATGTTTACTGAAATTTTAATTGCTCGTTATACGGAACTATTTCTTAAATAACATCGTTATTTTTCTCGTTTCGTTTCGTTTTGTTTAAAATATTTTCTGAATGCATTCCACTCGAAAAACAAAACCCAACAAATTCACATTCCATTGAACACAAATCACTATTAAGATTCATTATTTTTTATTGGTGTGATACTCTCTCGTTTTCGTAATATATTAATAAGCATTTTTCTTTGTTTCTTTTATTTGTGCATTGGATTGATTTTACATTTGATTATTTAAAGATACTCAGCAAATAATTTCCTGTACAGAAAATATATTTAACAAATGAATATTCGCTTATTTATTTGCAGATTCATATTGTTTACTTTTCTTCTTTGTATGAAAATTGGTTTGACATCATATTTGAAAGGGATATAGCCGTCTCAAGACGAACGTAATTATTCATGGCACCTGGACCAAATCAAGATTTCGGGTGAGAGATTTTTAGTTGAAAGAAAAAGTAAAAATGATTTGAATAGATTACTTCCGAGAATTATTAACGGTGGTATTGCTGGTATTGTCGGCGTAATATGTGTATTTCCGTTGGATTTAGTTAAAACTCGAATGCAAAATCAATCGAAAGCGGTCGGTCAACCGGCACTCTACAACAACATGTAAAGAACGATTTAGAATTGATAGAGAAAAGATTTTGATTTGTAGTTTGGATTGTGCGAAGAAAACATTTCGTGGCGAAGGTTTTCGTGGAATGTACAGCGGTACGTAATTACAGTCTATTTCGAAAATTGTTCATTTGAATATGTTAGGTTCGGCTGTTAATATTCTACTGATTACACCTGAAAAAGCTATTAAACTTGTTGCCAATGATTTCTTTCGTCATCAGTTAAAAACTGAGTAATCATTGAATTAAAATCGAAAAGAAAATTATCGACTTTGTTTCGTAGAAATGGTTTGCTTCCTATGCATCGACAAATTCTCGCTGGTGCTGCTGCGGGTACCTGTCAAATTGTTGTTACAACACCAATGGAATTACTGAAAATTCAACGACAAATGTCGAAACCTAAAGGTTAAATCTCCTCTGTTTTATTATTATTGTCATCGTCTTTTCTTTCTAAATATTTAGACGGTAGTCCAGCGCCCAATGCTCGACAATTAGCATTGCAATTGTATCGAGAAAAAGGCATATTGGGTTTATACAAAGGTGTTGGTGCAACATTCACTCGTGATGTCGTTTTTTCAATGATGTACTTCCCGTTATTCGCTTATTTCAATGATAAAGTTCGTCACAAAACAAAGAACGTCAATGAATAATTTTATTGATTTCTGTTAGGGCAAAGCTCCAGGAAGTAATCAAGTACCTTTCTATCACTCATTTGCATCGGGCATTAGTGCTGGAGCTATTGCTGCTTTTCTCGCCACACCATTAGATGGTAAGATTTGAATTTTATTTGAGAAATAAACATTCTCCATGCAGAAATTGATGATAAATAGCAAATGCTTCGTTATTGACTACGTACGTACTTAATTAACAGAATGACTGAATACGACTTACACACATAGAGAAATCGAAATGTTTGCGTTTTTCTTTTCAATTGATTTCGATTGTTTTTAGTGGTTAAAACTCGTTTACAAACGTTGGAATTTAAAAATCGTTATTCGGGAATCGTCGATTGTACGACGTGAGTTATTTGTATATTCTTCGTCTTCCTTCAAGTTTTAATTGTTTTGATTTAGAAAAATTCTGAACGAAGAAGGTGCAAGTGCCTTTTTCAAAGGTTCACTTCTTCGTGTGATGGTCATCGCACCCTTATTCGGTATTGCTCAAATGGTTTATTACCTCGGCATTGCTGAGGCACTCATGGGTCTTAAACCGCTCGGTAGTGTTAGTTAATGAGCCAATTCAATACCGATAAAGCAAACAAAACAAAATATTTTTCGATAGATCTCATCTAATTTTATTTTCTCTCTCTTTCTCTTACTCAAACTAAAAAAAATAAACAGTAACATTTAGTGTTGACTCGTGTGATTGGATTTCTCTCCTTGTCCTTTGTACGATTTTCTCGTTTGTCTATGTGTGTGTCGTATAATATTTTTTAGACCGACAAAATCTAAAAAAATCGAAACCATGTGTTTTTTTTTGTTCGATATTAATTAGACAACAATTGATTTTTGTGTGAAAAAATTCTCTTTTTTTTTGTACCACATTTTTCAGTCTGGATTGTTTCTTTTTTGTAAGAAAATCGTCTTGTATCGTCTAGTTCTAGCATTTAGTTTAATAAAAAGTAAAAGGCAATCCTAATAATGATTATTCGATATTTGATTGAAATAGGTAATTCATCCAAAATCAATAAAAAGAAAGTCCATATGTCAATATTAACAAAATTGTTCGTTGATATGAGATGAAATTTCAAATCTATCACTCAACTGTCAAATATCAATATCAATATCAATTGAAATCAACAAATAAGAACGAAACAAATCATTTTGCCATTTCTCATTCAAGCAATAAACTTTTTTTTTTGCCTTTGTGTACGTGTTTCTATCATAACTTTGTTACTATGCGGTAGTTAATTCCATCTAGTGCAAGGTAAGACGAAGGTAGTAGGAAAAATAAACTGAAATAAATGTATAAAAGAAAAAAAAACGTGCACAAAAAGAAAAATCTTCAGTAGAAGTGTGTGTTTGTTTATTGAATGTTTCGTTTTTTTTTTCGTGTTGTTATTTAAATATCGACAAACGAAAACGAGAGACTTGTTGAAACACACTTTTCAACAGTTGTTTTTCTTCTTCTTATTCTACTTCGTCACGATTGATATGTATGAGACACAATGAATATGACTGATTTGTAATTCAGAAAAAAGACACTTGCTCTGTTACTCGAGATGCGACGTTATAGTGAGAATAGTGAAAATCGATATTATGGTTACTTGCCCAATTCAACCACAAGAAATTCATCATCGAATAGTTCAAATCGAAATACGCATTATCAATACTATGACCCACGTTTACGTACTCAACAACAAGCTCAACAAACACTCTACGAATATCAATATTCTTGTGGAAGTCCTGGCCGTAGTCCTTCGTTTACTTATGGCTCATCTTACAATCCACGTCATCACTATCAACCACCGTCATTTCCTCAAGATTTACCACCATCATCAGCCAATTCAATATCAGATCTTGGCGAGCCCATTTCAATTTTCCATGATATCAAACCATTAGAACATCGACGATCAATCGCTAGTTCATCTCTACCAGCACTAACATACATACCACCTGACCCAACGCGTCGTCCATCAGCTAGTGACGTGCGTCTAGCAACAGCACAAGTCCTACGAGAACAATTACTATCGGATATTGAACATACAATAACAGATATTGATCGAGAATTAACTTCACTCGAACGACGGCCTTCAGGACCACGTTATGTACCACCTCGATTCTCACCGATTGTTGAACTAGATGTAAGAAAGAAAAAACAAACAATTTTTGCTTTTACTAGAGTACAAATTGTTGATTGATTTAGGCACATGATGACCCTCTTTTTGGAGAACTAACAACGACAACAACACCAAATCAAGTGCATCGTCTTCCAAGACAAAAACCTATTCCTATGATAGGTTCACCTGTTCAAAAACAAACTCAACGTCAGCCATCTGTTCATTCAGCTGCCAGAGATCGAAATAGTGGTGCTAGTAATCTTAATTGGCCAAATAAACCAAAACGAGTCTATGAAGTGATACCTAGTTTAAATAGTGATTCAAGAAAAACATCAAGACAATCATCAGTTAATGTACAAAAGGAAAATACGAAAATAAGTGAACCTCAATCACCCTTAACTCCAACTCGATCAATCGGAAAACGTAAAGACAACGAATCTATTTTTTGTTTTTCAATTTCTTTAAATGTTCTATTACGTTCAGATACTTCAATCTCTAGTATTCAATTTCGTGGTCAATATCATTATGCACCTGAAGTCGAAGAAATCGAAATTATTCCTACTGATCCGGAAAATAGCGAGCATAAATCGACCTACAGTGAGCTTCGTGAGGCAAGTTTTCATGAGCCATTGAATGTCAATGATTTCATTCGAAATGCATCGGCAACACCTCAAAGTCGTGCTTTAATTTTACTTCCTGAATTCGGTGACAATAGTCAAATCGAACCTCAAGAACAAACTGATGATCTATTTGAAAATAATCAACATGATGCAGATATAGCTCGATTACTATCCGCTGGTTCCCTCCATGAATTAGTCTCAACTCGAGACTTACTCATTGAAAATCTCGAATCATTAATTCAAACAGCACCCGAAGAGATTAAACTCGATTCACATGTAACACAGCCGATACCTTCGCCAAAAACAATGACACCTGATGATCTCTACAATACAACCGAAACTGACATTAGAGATCAACATAGACCGGCAAGTACGAATTTATCATCAACAATAACGGCGATTACTGGAAATATTTCGCCGGAAAAAGAACCTTATGAAACTTCACCATCGCCTTTACCTCTTCCTCCATCATCACCTTCTCCTTCGAAACCTATTTCGGCTGCTCTTGTTCCACATTCCGATGGTAAAGTGAGCGGTTTAGTAGCTTATTTTTTCAGTGATTTTGGAAATGAAGGAGAAGGCGAAGAAGATACAATTACAATCGATCAAAATAATTTTGTCATTCCAACCGGCGCAGAAATCATCGCCGATGATGACCTCAGTGGAAGTTTAATGGGGCAATCACAAGCATCATTATTAATTTTACACTCAGCACATGTGCCTCGACGACAATCTCAACAACAACAACAACAACTTACTTCGATCATTCCTTTAAGCATTGAAGGCAACAATGAGCGTGTAAACGCAGAAGAAAAAGAAGAAATAGGAAGCATAGAAACCGATGCAACGACGAAACGTCTTTCTACTACTACTTCACATTTACCATCGTCGTCGTCACCGTCTTCTAAGCAAGTGTTCCCTACCTCCATTATCGACGACATGCAAACGCAATTTAGTAGAAATAACAGTGCAGGTAACGTCGATCATCATCGTCGAACATCGACAGCGTCGCCATTAAACATGAAAATAGTTGATTTAAATAGAGAAGAACACGAAAGAGATTTAAATCATTCACCAGCAGGTCGTCGTACGGCATCATCGACAACATCCAAAGCGCCTGAAATACGATCTCGTACTCAAACAAATGTATTCGATGTAAATGATAATGAAATCGAACAAATCAATCAAGAAATAATGTCAAAATCTCGAGCAAATAGTCGTCTAACTCCCGTAGAAAATCTCGATAATGAACGCATTCAAATATCGCCAACGGAAAGGATAAAATCCTCGTCAACATCAACATCAAATATTTTGCCACATCGAAGCGTATCTACGGCTTCTAAACATACAAACAACGATGAAAAACTCGAACAAATTGATTCACCAACACGAACCTTATTAAAAAACGATGAAAGAGAAAATTCATCACGTCGTTCGTCGTACACTCGACAACAGGCTCAATCACCCAGTATGTTTGCTTACGATCAACCAACGACTCCGATCGATGATGATTTTCATCGAACACCAACCAATGACAACGAACCAAATGCATTCACTGTACAAAGTGATCATTTTCTTCATGATCAATCACCGTCAACGCCTAATCATTTCAATCCACCATTATCACCGAGCTATTCCGTGCCGCGAGAAAGCGAATCTCGACGAAGTTCATTGGATAGTTCGACGATTCCTGTTGCACTTAATTCGCCTGACAATGATCAAGCACAACCAACAGGATCAAGACCACCCTCACCACAACGAAAATTATCGGTTGCATCGATCGATCCACCGTTAGATCCAACCGAACTTCTCACAACAACCGATGAACCTGATCCAAACGATCCAACAATTACAAATAGTACAATTCATTTTCAAATGTTAGCAGCCGAACGTGATGAACCAAGTCCATTAGTCAATATTGCACCTATACAAACATTTCCTGTTCCCACCGAACCAGAGCTACCTGTTGAAACACATGATGAATCACGTGTCGTTTCGCCTGAAAATGAAATTCGTCTTCCATCAGCTGCATCATCGAAACAAGACGAGAATCCACCGTCACATCGAACACCTTCGACGTCAAAAAGTCAACAACGATTAAGTCCACTGCTATCGTATCCGGCACGATTAGAAGATCTCATGCGACCAACACCGTCGCCATTTCATTCGGGAAATGAAGACAAAGAACAACAAAACGATAACGACGATCAACATGATGGAAAAATATCTCAACTGAATGGTCATTTTTCACCCGTTGAACAAGTCGAACGACGACAATCATCATCGTCTCAACAACAAAATCCACCTAAACGTCAATTAATTCCATCTCCTTCCGATCATAACGACAATCATTCGCCATCGATTTCTCCTCGAAGTGAAGCATCAAATGGTGACCATACGTCTGTCGAAGGCGATGATAACTATCGATTACAATTAAAAACTCCGCCATTGTCACCTGACAATGATCAAGTCTTATCTCCTGATCATGTCGATCGTTTTATTGACGATAATAATAATGATATAATACGTGAAACGAACATCGATACGGAAATTCCGCCAGTAGAAAAACAACAAACACTCAAACCACCAGTTGAACCGACATTTATCACAGAAAAACATCGACGTTTATCATCACAAAAATCAAGTTCATCGATAAATTCATCAACTCATCAACAAGATGGAGCTGTCGAGAATTTACATCGAAATGATGCTCAATTAACTTCAGGTTCATTAAAACCTGCTCAACATAATTTGTCACCACCTCAAACATCATCATCACCACCACCACCACAACATTCAGAACGACCGATATCTAATGAAGAAGTTCTTCCAACAATAACGCCAAGTCAACAACATTCGAAACTCTCACTTCGAGTCAAAAAACCGGAGCCAAAACCCAAAGAATCGTCTGCTAATAAATCAAAATCATCTCGACATCCAATTATTCTCTCGCCATTACCTCACAACGATGTAAGACAATAAATTTCCACTCTCCGTACATCAAAACTGCTAATTTCTAGAGAAATACAGTTCGTTCAGTATCGAATGATGAAAATTCTTCGGAAACGAAATCGAAACAACAAAAATCACGACGTCGACGAGTCTCATTTTCTAGTAGTGTTACACATTTTCAATTCGAAGAACGACAACTCTACGCCAATTGGCGTGAACGTGTTGCAGCGATTCTTGCGAGCAAAGTTAGTCGAATGAATCCGTTCAATACATTTGTTTTCTCTGTGATTTAGCATCGACCGAATGAAAAATATGCACATGTCAAATCGAGAGTAGATTCATTTGCAAATTTCGAACATCAACCAAAGAAAATTAAAACTGTTCCAAAGAAAAAATCACGACCAAAAGTAAAGCAAAATCGATTCAAACTATTCATTCACATTGAGTTTTTTTTTAGGTCACTGAAGTAAATATACGCCTTTTAAAAACACTTCCTCTCTCTCTTAATATTCAAGTACTTTTTTTTTCTTATTAGGAAAACAAACTCGAAGAGAGCAAATTTCTGAAACGAAAAAGATTCAAAGTCAAACGACCTCATGTTCGATCTGAAACCGATGGTGAATATCCAACTGATGATGATCCACATTCGACATTTTCAAGAAAAGTAAGCATCATTCATATATATCCATGAGTTCTCTCATTTCGATCGACTGAAATCCAGGGTTTAACACCTCAAATATTCGGTCGACTATGGTGTTTGCCCGATGGCAATCCGACAGTTTTTCATGAGCCACTTGAATGGAATGCACAATCGACATTAGGAAGTTATTCGTTCGAAAATCTTCATTACGAACCACATCGTAGTGATTTCAAAGTACGATGAGACCGTTTTTCTTTAATACTAAACGATGAATTTTGCAAAATAAAAAGATTTTCAATGAAAAACTCAAATGGAATAGCGAATCGAAATTGTCCGAACTGCTCAAAGGTTCTCCTCGTTTTCCTCAACATCAAGTTCTTCTCGCCGCAACATCCATGCCAACCATACCCGATCAAATCGAGCCGTTCTTGTATCAACAACAGTTCTATCAACAACCGAGCATCGAAAGAAAAGTAAATCTCGAGATTTTACTGACAAAACAAACAAACGACATTTAGATTTTTGATATTCAATCGAATAATCAACATCAAACAGGAAAACCAATGCAAACTGATACGATGTCTCATGGTTCGAGACCATCTGACGTTATACCTGTAGGCTTTTGATTTGAATCGATCGGTTGAATGAAAACGATCGTTTTTTTTTCGTAAATTAGATCTTTCAGGAACGATTACAATGGACAGGAAAATCGAAAATAAAAGACATGACATGGCAGAATATCGGTTATCAACCAAAGAAATCCCGAGTTCAAATTGTTAATAAAAATGTTCATTGGCACAGTGAACCCAAGGTTCGTACACGTTCACCAGCGACTATTCATCCATCTCGTGCGAGTATGAGTAATGTTCAAGTAAGTTCACGTTATTCTCTTCGTGAATATCATTTTCTTCTTCGTCAGATATTCGATCAAAAACTCAATTGGGACGCTCAAGCTAAAGTTCATTGTTGGTCTGAAATCGATCTTCGTCAACTAACCAAAAAGAAATCTATATTTGCTGTAAACTAGAACAAATTCTCGTTCTTTTTTTTCTTCTTCTTCTAATTGTTTCACATTTAGCAATATCATGATCCGAAATGGAATGACATCGTTACAGCTCGTATCGATGCGACAAATTATCGTTATCCACGACTTCAAAATCAAGTTCAAGTAATTTATTGATGAAATGATTCGAATTTCATTTGGATTCGTTTAGATTTTCTCGGATCGACCGACTTGGACGCGAAATTCTGAGTTAAAAGATTATGTTTGGGAGAATTTTGATTACAAAACTCAACGACGAATCCATCAGGTAAACGCTCGTTGCTATGTCGAATAACGTCGTTTAAAAAACAAAAAAAACAATTTCTCGATTCTGTTTTTTTGCAAAAAAAAAAGAGAAACACGAGAGCGAAAGAGAGAGAGAAATCTGTCGAGTTCAGTTGCGTGTGAAATAAAAACATCATATTTCACAATTGTGTTCTTTATTATTATTTTTTTTCTCCTTCTTCTTTTAAGCATATTTAAAATAAAATGATTGCTCAACTCGTTTTTCTTCTCTCTTTACTCGCTGCTTGTTGCGTGTATCGTTTTCATTTTTGAAAAAAAATATAATTTAGTAAATGGTGTTTGTTTTTCTTCTCGTGTTTTAGTCGAACAAACAGAAACATTTGTCAGAAAGTGATCAGGTGGGTGAGAGTGTTTTGTCAGATATTTTCTACTAACAAGTTCTTCGACTCGAATTAATATTAAAATACGAGTTAGTCAATATAATATCTAGATAATCTAACTAACTTAGGAAAGTGATAATATGGCGTTTGATCTACGTTTGTCGACGATGTTCTTGTCTCAGTTTCGTCGTGCAAATGTATGTCGTTTGAATAACCAAACTGATCGGCTTTGCTTTTCTTTTTTCGTTTCTCATCGAAAAGACGCCGCCAAATCGACCGAAATGGAATGCAGTTAGCAAAACAAAAAGTGTCAATTCAGTTTACAATCCTACACTGAACAATGCCAATCAAGTAAATGCAACGAGAAAAAAAGCGAACAAATGAATTGATTGTTGTTTTTAAAAGATTCGTCGCGGATGGGATCGTGATCTACGTCGAAAACGAGTTCAAAAAGTAAGACGAACTCAATTGATATGATTTCTTAAAAACAAAAATCTTTAGTTACCACCACTCAAACGTAAACGTGAACATGAAGAAATGCCTCACTTAGCCATCGATGCATCGACAACAAACGGACAATTAGCAATCGATTATCCGTCTGATCATGTATCGACAATGGTAAATAGGCAGGAGACTTGTTTGGAAAACTATTTTCCGTTGTTGATTTTAGAACGAGCATATGAATAGCAGTGGATATCCGAATACATCTTCGAGACGATCAAGTCGAGCTCTTGTGCCGATCAATCATGATCGACGTTTATTTGAACTCGAGTTGCCGACTGAAACTCCACGATCACAACGGCCAATTCAACAAGAATGGTACGAAGAAATGAACAAATCACGTTTAACTCACGTAAAAACATATTCAAACATTTCATTCAAATGATTTTGAGACTATTTAGAGAACTGATATGGGTCGAGCAACTAATCATTCATTTCGAAATTCATTCGATTCAAATCATCAAGCTAATACACCAAGAGAATTAGTCACATTTGTAAATCGAACACAACAAAATAAAACTTTGTCGAGATATAAAATTTTCGTTTGTTCTTCTAGCGTTCGTCGACACGAAATAGTCAAAATAGTGTTGTAAGTGGAGCATTACTCGATTCAACTGTACGCACAAATCGAACAACTGAATTTCGTCTCTCAAAAGACATGGTAAAATATTGACAGACTTTCATTTTTCTTTCGATTCTACCGAAGAATTTATTTCTTCAGGACGAACATCATCATCATTCTCACACGCCAAGTCAATCGATGCCAATTGAAATTCGTGGTTTTCAACTCGAAGGCACACAATTATCAGTGCCCGATCACGCGACCATTCGTCCTCTATCGAATGTGAGCTATGGTTCGAGTGAACGAGTCAAAAATCGTCGTGTCTATCCATGGAGTAGTTTACATCCGCATGGAACATCAAGTCGAAATAGTTCCTTAGTGCCTATCGCCGAATTTCGACGTTCATCACTCGATACAACCATCAATGAAAGTCAACAACCGTTTATCAAAGAAGAATAAACAATGCAGAACGAGTTCTGCCTTTTTTTCTTCTGTCTACTTGTGTACAGATGAGAGACGAGAGAAGATCGATTTCGTTATTTTCTTTTTTTTATTTATTGATTTTAACCCAACGTTTGAATATGAAGATCAGCAATTAATTCATGAATATATTTACTCAAATTTGCTAATTGTTGGACTTTCATAGGACAATTTAAATCCGGTGTTTGTTGTCCTTTGTATGTAACACGGAGAGTCGTACCAAATGAAACACTCTTGATACAATAGACAGGTGAATATTGATTGAAAGGGAAAGCACTATCGATTGTTTCGAATATGTTGTTAGCTTGAGCTAATGGAAGTTGACGAAGATTTGAAGGTGAATCAGTTGATGATAGAATGAGATGAGATCGAGGAGCAACATTCCATTTAACAAGACCATTTCGTTGTAATTCAATGACATAGCCTGCTGTATTCGTTGAACCGGAATTGATGATTTGAATGGAATCATTTTCGTTGTTGGATGAAACGAAAATGAAGCAAAGAGCAAAGATTAAAGTCAAAGTTTTCAGCATTTTCTTGAAATGGATATGAAGCGAAAGGTTATCGACGAAAACATTGATTTTTATAACGACAATCGATGAGAATATCGAGCCAGCTGTTTTGATTAGAAGTCCGGTTTGTAACCTACGACATCTATCCGCTGAATTCTTTGATTGGTTATACCCAAGCTCGTTGTTAATTGATCGTAAATATCTTCTTGTTCTCTATCTCTCTTGTTTATTCCTTGAAACACAATCACCAATCAGTAGTACAGTTAAATTCCCAAATAGAAACTTCAATGGGTCGCGTTTTTCTCGAGCATCTTGGCGGACAACGTATATTCTCGTGTGCACATTGTGATACGCCGTTGACAAACCGAAATGAGCTGGTTTCGACACGATTTACTGGCGCAACAGGTCGAGCTTTTCTCTTCAGTCGAGTTGTTAACACCAAGCAAAGTCCTGTTCAAGAACGAGTAAACGATATTGTGTTCCAATCGATCGATGAGCTTTTCTCTCTTTGTCGATTAGATGATGTTAACTGGCCGTCATTTTGTTCGAGATATTAGCTGTAAAAAATGCGATGTTAAACTTGGGTGGATGTACGAATTCGCAGTCGAAGAAGCTCAACGTTATAAAGAAGGTCGAGTTATTCTCGAACGAGCTCTCATCAATGAAAGTGATGGATTTTAGTCGAAAAAGATTTTGTTTTTGCTCTTTTTTTCTTGTAAACAGTGTAGATTTTGTAAATCAACGAACAGAATTCAAACATTTCAGGCGATTTCTTTTAGATAAATCTTTGTTTTTGGTGTTTTTTTTCGAATAAGATCATGTTATGGTGATCATTAAAGATAAATTAAAGATTAAAGTCCTTGAAAATAATAACGAAGTAAGACGAGACAAATCTTTCGAATCGACATTGTTCTTGTTTGTTATTTTCAAAAGCTTCTTCCGATCTTAATCAATGACATCGGAAAAAATCTCAATGCAGGCGAAGACATTGCACTAGTTCGTTTCGATGCTCATCCCGATTTACTCGTGCCGAAAACGCTGCAAGCCGACGAAGTTCAAACGCTAGATCATTTAGTCGAGTACGTTGTTTTCATCAAAACGAAAGAAAAATACGTTCTATGATTTCAATTAGATCGATTACAAATCAATGTTGGATTCTTCCAGCTGTCTATCAGGGCTATGTCAAAACCATCTTCTGGTTTAAACCACCGTGGGCTCATCAATTTCAAGACGGGCACTATCACATTCAGGTTGGCAAATGTCAACAAACAGGCGTTTTGAAGTAAATTCGAATTCTTTTTCTTTTCTTTGACTTTGATGATCGATCATCGGATTGTAGAGTTGCATCAACACTTCCATACTATACTTCCAATTGTGTTTATTCATCTAATGAGAAACTTTCGAATGTTCAATCAGTTGATGTTTATGTCTCGACAAGTGGCTTGGCGAAAACCTATTCGACGATTATCGAAAAAAGTCACGCATCCATTTACGATAATGATAGTGGAAGTGAGAGTTTAGATAGTGAAAATCGAAAGAAACTGAAATTGTCTACTGAAGATGTTAATCATAAAGATTCGGCAAACAAACGGGTCTATGCACTCGATGCCACATTAGTCAATCAATTACTCGAATCGAAACAGATTCTTCTCGATGTTGACCTGTCGTTTTTCTCGACGGATGATCCCATTCGAAAGCAATTAGACGAGAATGAATACGAAATTCTTCGATATCTCTACACGCGAATTGTTCAAGAGCAAACCGACGCAGAAATCCTACAATACATCACCAATCGCGAGCATATTCTCGAGCAAATACGTCTCGCGATGACCGAGTATTTAACGAATCCCAAACTCGAACAAACCGTTCAAACTGAGTACGAATTCGCATTTGTTTTCGCAAAAATAATGTTGTTTTTTTTTCCGTAGAAATATCTATCTTTCTGCGTTGATTACCATCATTCGTCATAAGAAACTCGATTGGAAGCCGATTCACGACTATGGCATGCAGTTGGCCGACACACGACCGCCGCTACATGTCTCGTCGGAAGGCATGATACTCTATCTAATCGAAGCTGTAATGAAAATCCTCGAGTCAATCAAGAAAGTTCCACTACTCATCACGCTCTCACGGTCAGCTGACTCAAATGTTCGTCTTTTTAAAAAGTTTCTTTTGTTTTCAGTTGTGTGAACGACGGTTTCTGCTCAGCTGACCAAGCCGATTTCATTCAATCGGCTGTGGAAAAGAAACTAACGATCCTCTATAAAATCGATGAAGTTCAGGGTAAAAGTCTCTCGAAATCGTTGGTTAGCTACGATGACAACGAAGACGATATGAATGATGACGAAGATACTTCGGACAAGAAACCGTCGAATGATGAAATCAATGAAGACAAATCGGATAATCCCATCGGAGGAGAGGCAAATGCAGCGAAATCGGAAGTGAATTCTGAGTCGAAAACGACCGGAAATCTATCGCCAGGCGAAGTCAAACCTGCTTCGCCATCGTCACTCTCCGAAGCGTCTCCAGTGTCGAACTAACGCCGATTTAGGTCTCTTTTTTCTTTCCTTGCTGTTGTTTGTTTGTTTGTTTTTTTTTATATCATATTAAATAGAACAAAAAAAAACGTGAGAAAACATTCAGAGAAAAAACAAAACTTCTGTACAAAACCTAGAGTTTCACTCATTCTGTGTATTGTGTTTTTTTTGCAGTTTATTATTATCTGTAATCGAATGATATTACTCATTCATTATGTTTTTTTTTTGGTTTGTAAATATATATATGAAATTGAGATACTTTATATATGTTCTAGATATAAAGGATGACGAATAATAATCAGTCAAATATCGAAGTAGGTAAAGAATTGAGAACGAGAGGAAACAATTGAAAATGTTTGGTTTTTCATTTGTGTGCAGTTGTATACGAAGAAATCGAATGAGCAACGATTGAAATCTTTGGAGGAATACGAACGGGAGAGACAGAAGAAGAAAAGTTTGATTCGAAATTCGATTAATAGATCGTCACATGTCAAATTCGATTCCGATGAGGACGATAATACTGAAAGTCAAAAGCCGATTAAAACAAAGAAATTTCAAGAGAAAAAAATTCAGTTATTCGACGATCAAGAAATGGTCGATGTTGAAGAACATTTCAATGAGAAGAAACAATCGAAGAAGAAGAATAAATTGCAGAAACTTCAAGCACAGTTGACAACGACGAACGATCCACGTTTTCAGTTGACCGAACAATTTATTGACGGGAAAAACGACGAAGATGAAGAAGAAAAAGAAGAGCCAGAAGGAGAGATTTCGTTTGAAGAAGAAAAAAAGAAGTCTTTGGCAATACTCGATCAGATAACCAATGGAAAACCATCAACAGTAGCAGCGAATCCATCGAAACCAAAGATGATTCGATTCGATCCGAGTAAAACCGAACACAAAATCTACGAAATCGACAATAATCAAGAGAAAAAACCACAAACTGAACATATTCCAGTCAAATCACAGCCGAAATCAACAGCTCCGATTGTGTAGATATCGTTTTTCGATTGAAATCAAATTGCAAATCGTTGTTTTTAGTGATGACAAACGAACCTATGAGTTCGATCAATCGAAACTAAAATCCTCGTTCGACAAAAGTCAACCGTCGACTCAGAACGGCAGCTTTCAATTTTCGTTTTTTAATTCTCAGGAATCTTTTCCCGTACCGACACCAAGTAGATTTCGTTTGACTAGTTTTCTTTCGAAATGACATGATTCGAATTTAGAAATCATCGAACGACCGAAACCAATTCCCAATGGTAAATCCAAAGTATTTCTCAGTCGACCTGATGAAACATCGAGCGAAGAAGACGAAGCACAAGAGAAAAAAACATCAGCAATCGATGAGTAAATTTTCGAGTTCATGTGAATTATTTGTAAAGTCAATTCTTGAATTTTATAGAGCAGAATTGAAAAATCAAACGTTCTTCTTCTTTGATATCGACGAACGATTGAAAGGTACTTGAATTCTCAGCAAAAACACAAAGGAATTCAATTGTTTATTTCGAATCTAGAGGGTTTGGAGAAGTTTGTGCGTACGGAAGACTTGAATAATCTCGAACGAGCATGGCCAGCCAAACGAAAAGAAATAGCTGAAGTAAAAATTCGATTTCAATTTCTTGTTTTTTTGCATCTGTAAAACAATTTCAGACACTTCGAACTAAACATCGAAAAGCAGTTCAACGTCAAGATAAAAAACGTGTTTTTAAAAATCGTCAACGACAAAAACCACGTCCACAAAAATCCGAAACTGATTAAATTCTTTTGTTATTTCTTGTTATTGTTGAAAAAAAAACAACAACATTCTCAATGTTTAACAGTAATTTTTTTGTCGATTACTGTTTGTTTGTTTTTGTTATTCGAAAGAAGCTGAATAAACATTTGTTTTTGCTAAACGTCATTTTGATTTTTATTGAATAAATCGAACGCACAAAATGAGATTAAAGAGAAATTGGACGATCTCGAGGAATAATTCCTGAGTAATTCGCATGAGATAATGGACAACCATCGCCAGTCGATCCTCCACTACCCCACCATGTTGGAAATTCAATTCGATTGTTTTGTAAAACAAAAAATATGATTAATACACCGAATGCTACGCCACAATCCATGGCAGCTGAGAACACATATGCGTATTGTTTCCACCACGAACGAGCGTAACGAATAAGAACATAATTGAATAGAAAACCGACTAGTAACCACGAGGGATAATTGCCTGGAGGTGCTGGAGGCATTATTGCAGTTGCTGAGAGCATAATAGGAAAATGCACGTGTTTAAGCCATTTCATATGCGGATATTTTCGCATAAGAAACCAAGCTGGGATAGGCAGAAGAGCGCCAATGACAAAGCCGAGTAGTAATGGTCCGTAAGTCGAATTCCAGCCGAACATTTTTATCGGACCAATTGCACCCCAGATAATCGATGCACTGAAAAATATATTCGCATTTGGACATGTCCAACGTGTATTCTGTGGTGTACAAATATTTGGAATATGATTCATCAGATAGATTGCAGTGAGATAATTCACAAGACCAGCAACAATTGTTCCGACGAGTTGAGTAGCAAACATGGCTCGAGGTGGAATCTGAAAGATATATTGTTCGAAAGTACAGTTGACGAAGAAATTCTATCTTACTTTCATGTAATGGCCTAATTTTAAATCGGAGATGAGAAGAAGCGCTTGATATTGTGTTATGTAACCATATGTTTTGAACGTCACATTGCCTAATGGATCGCCAGGTATGACAATGCCAGCGACGAATTCAGTTATGACATTTAAGCCTAAGAAATACATATGAACAATTTTCTTTAATGTAGTTATTTTACCAATTGTTTGATTGGTTATTGCTTGAACAATACCAGTAGGTAAAACGAAAACAAGAGCGATTGCTACTGCCACTAAAATATTCGATTGATTGATTTCTTTTTTATACAAAAATATCTTTGTCAATCAATTTCTTACAGAAAAGATAATACCACGGCATTAATTGACCAAAATGACAGACGATAATCGCAAGACCAAATGAAATGAAAAACAATGTCGTGTACCTAAACGAGGAGCAGAAGATGAACGAAAAAGAAACTCAGAATGTGAATCGACATACCACCATTCAGGTGCTTCGCGATAACGTGACATGAGTACAGCATGAATGTCTGTCGCATCGTCTTTTAATGATGATCGAAATTGTTTAATGATTTTTTTGCCATGATAAAGAATTGTATGTACGATAACAGCAGCGATTGCTGCAAACGAAATTGCATATGAAAAAGCGAGAACAGCTGTCATTCGAACTTCACCTAGAACATATGATTCGTTTTTCAAAATCGAATCAACAATTGTCATCATTACCATAGGATTGATACGCAGTTTCGTTCAATCGAAGTTGAGAATTGAGTACAGACGATACATTATAAAAATATCCATCAGATGTAAATACACGATTGCTAACAATGGGCATGGCTTTTGAACCCCATAAATCACTGTAATATGCAATTGGCACGATAATCCATGCTAAAACAACGAAGCCAATCATGATGTTAATTTGTGCCCTAGAAAAAGAGAATTAATATGAAACTCTCTCGATCAATTGATATCAAACCAAAACGGAACAATAATTGGCGAGCCAAGAAATGAAACCCAAGCATTCCAATCGAATTCTATCGAACCAATACCTAATCCATTGATGCCAGTTAATTGCGAGAGAACAACATTGTTCGGTTTGATCATACACATCCAAGAGAAAAGAGACAAAACCGGAAAGATATAGCCGGGAAACCAATACCATAGAAATTGGCAGAATGATGCAATGAAAAAGAACCGAAGCCGTGACATTGTCCAACGAGATTTGGTTTGTTCGATGGGATTTGTTGGATGATCGAGATCATTATGTAACGTACGAAAAAGTGCACAATTAACGAGATTTACTGGCCAAATCATAGCTGCAGGCCAAACGAGAAATTTACGCATTATACCAGCGATACCATAGCCAAGAATTTGCGATGTAATAACAAATAGAATGGCCATGGCTGGATGAAGTATTCGTTTGTAGAATATTCGTAATGTTGTTATGACATCGATGGCATATGCCGTACCCTAGAATCCATAAGAAAAGCTGTAGAAAATTTCTGAGAGAGAAAAACAATTACACAAGTTGCATTTGCCATTGCTGTGATAATGCAATGTTCTTTGATCGTAAATGGGCCTGGATTAAGAGTAAAATTCCATCGAAATATTCGAAAATGTCTCGTTGGTAATAATCGTGCCATCGTTTTTCCAAGTGGATAGGATAATAATTGAGCAACAAGTGTGCCAACAAATAGTGGAGATGTTCGATACCAGAAGAATTGATTTACAAATGAGAGAAGACATGTAAATAGAAGACCGAGAAACCATGATCGAAATGTTAGAACTAATACTGTTGGATCGTCAACATTCGAAACATTAGCAGCCACTTCTTCATCAATAGCAGCATGTGCAGTTTCGTTCGTCGTAGGCAACGGTTCGTTTGTTGCTGTTTGATGATTAATATCGATGCTTGAATCGACCGTACTGAATTTGACTTGAAATTCATCGATATCGGCTGCTTCATCGATTTCAACATCGTCGAAATCGATATCAAGAGCATTGCCATCGTCTTGTGCGAAATTGATGTTATCTTCTGCAAGTTCGTTGTCATTGGTCAAATGGGCTTTATATTTTGCATGGATTTTATATGATGGCGAGATAAATCGAGAGCGATTCGTTGCCATATTTAGTTTCTAAGAAATGACCATTTTTCTTCTGCTTCTAGAATATGCAAAATAATCTCACTGGAGAAAAAAAAGGGGAAATTAACTTTTTTCTCGTTATATAGTATAGTGCACGTAAATGTAACCGTGGGTTTTATTTTTCATTATAGGAAAAAAAATACGGCATGTCATGTAAATAACCGTTAGTATTTATTTGTAAACCAAGGTGACTGATTTCCCGATTAGTCATCGAAAGAACGAAAAAAAAAAATATTAATCGCTTTCATTTTCAACTTACCAATCAACAGAGACTACGCGATGATAGTAAACAAATGAGTATAGAACGTCAAACTATATTTTTTTTTGCATCTATATAAGCAATGGAACGACGTGAGGAAAAATAGACGGTAAAATACAGAACGAAGAGAAAGAAAGGAAAATAATGGAAGTTAGTTATACTATTGAAAAAAAAGAGGGATGTGTTATACTTTTATGAATATTTAATTTTCATCAGAATCTATGATTAATATGTTTCAATAATTCAATCGAGACGGAATATATACGTTGTTGTTCGTCGAAGTGCAATAAATTAATGAACACGCAATAGATTCTGTCTCATTGTTATTCTAATTTTTGCTTTAAAAAAAAAGACATCTTTTTACATGAATATTCGCGATGATAGAAGAATTGCGACTAATCAAAAAACTTCAAAAGTATCTTATAAGCATCTCAGGAAAGAACGAAATAACCAGATGGCTCACATATCGTTCATTTAATTGAAGTTAATGATGATCGATGATTATCATCTTATAATAAAGTTTTTATTTTAAAAATTCGAAAGGCAAAAAAATTGAAACGAAATAGCACTTGATTTCAATATTTCGATTGTAATGTAAATATTTTCATTTCTCCTTCAATCGACATTTATAACTCTTGTAAAACAACTGACATCTATACAATAAAAACAGACTGCAGCGTTTAGTTGCTATGGAATAGTTAATGTAACAACAATACTAATGGTATAGAAGACAAAACGTTTCATTTATTCAAATTACACCTTTACACATCATGCCAACGAAAGGAAACGTCGACAAAAAACCAGTAGGAAATCTTTGAAAATATCATCGTGTTTTTTAATTTGATAAGTTTGATTTCAATTAGGTTCAACCGGTTATCACGAATGTTACCGCCCAACGACGGACTAGTCAATTGCCTCGAAATTCAATTATGGGCGGCTTTCGAGTATAATAATTGTTGACATGTATTCTTAAGGTTTCGTTCGTTTGTAGGATGAAGAACAAGATTTTGGTAACATGCCTGATTTGTCCGATGCTGTAAGTCTTCATCTGTTTAGTTTTGCTTTCTAAACGTTAATTAAATTTCATTAAGATGCTTCAGCCTGTTCGACCAGATGATCAACTACGATTGACTGATGCAGTAGGAAATTTTTTGTTTTGAATCGAAATTCTAATAAATTTGACATCAATTAGGAATTAAATGAAGAACATACACGTATTCTCACAGCACGTAATCCGCAAGCTGCAGAAAACATTGTTCGATTTAGTTATAAAGTAGAATTACTATGTTCGAGAATTGTTATTTCATTTGAATTCGATAGGAACGAATGTTTAAAACAATTCCACAAGTCGATCAATTGGCTGTTCATTTTCAACTCGATGGAAATCTGATTCATAAAGATTCTGACGAAGGCAAACGTCAAATGATTCGAGATAACGGAGGTGAATTTTCATTATATTCATTGACGAAGAATTTTCAACGAAGATTTCGATTTTCTTTTAGCTGAAAATATCATCGATGAAGTCGAAACAACGACATCAATATCGGCAGCTGCTGCTGCTGAAGCCGTATGATAATCGATCGATTTGTTTCGTATTCATCGATTTGTTTTGTTAAGGAAGCAGCAGCAACAAAAGAAGGCGACGACGACGATGAAGAGAAACCAAAAAAAGCAGCACAAACAGGCGGTAAAGCCAAGAAGTTGACCAATCAATTCAATTTCAGTGAACGTGCTTCTCAAACATACAACAATCCATGTCGAGTATGTCGTTTACGTAAAAACAAACGCAGTGTGTATATTCATTATTTTGTATTCAAAGGATCGAGAAACATTTGTTGAACAAACACCGCGAGCTGTCTTCTCGGATAATGTCTCTCAATGGGCGATATTCGATGCCTATAACGAAGATTTCGATCAACAAGTAAATAAATTGATTTGTATTTTCAAAATGTTGATCTATTGTTGTTTTATTTTCAAAGCAAAAGGCAAAAGAAAAAGAACATAAAAAGGCAGTTGCCAAAAAAGATGAAGATCGAAAGAAGAAATTCGTTGTCACCGATCAAACAGTTCGTTCATCAATCTTGTTTTCTGTGTCGAAAATGAAACTTTCGAATTTCAATCTCCTAGGGCGATGATATGACGAAATTTGCTCGTTCGAAATCTGCGAGTGTTTCGTTGAAAATCATCGAACGTATGATCAATCAAAATACATTCGACGACATCGCTCAAGGTAATTGATTCGATTTCGAGAGTCGATTGAAAACAAAAACAAGAAAAATTTCTCGTAGATTTCAAATATTGGGAAGATGCAGCTGATGAATATCGAGAACAAGAAGGTAGTCTTCTACCTCTATGGTTTTTTCAATATGATTTAACGAAAAAACTTGCTTGTACAAATTTGGCTTGGAATTCACAGTACACAGATTTATTCGCTGCTGCATTCGGTTCATGTAAATCGAAAGTTATTCGATAAAAGAAAAACACTGTTGATTGTTTAGATGATTTTCTTAAACAAACTCGTGGAGTCTTTCTGATTTACTCGTTGAAAAATCCAAGTTTCCCCGAGAGTATCTATCAAACTGATACAGGTGTTATGTGTTTGGATTTTCATCCAAATCATCCGAATTTACTCTGCTGTGGTAAATTGTATTCTCAGATTTGTTCATTGGGGAAAACTATATTGTATTCTGTAGGTTTTTATGATGGATCTGTTTGTGTTTACAATGTTGCTGATGAACAAAAACGTCCGAAATATCAAAGTACAGCACGAAATGGCAAACATACGGATCCTGTCTGGCAAGTTCGTTGGCAAAAAGATGATTTAGACGGAAATCTGAATTTCTTTTCGATTTCTTCCGATGGTCGTGTCGTTTGCTGGACAATAGTTAAAGTAAAAACTTGTTTTTTTTTCGAGAGAGAGACAAGATTGAAATCTGATTTTAATCAATAGAGTGATTTGATGTATTCGGATGTTGTTCAATTAAAATTACAAAAACCATCGACAGAAATCGATGAAGGAATTCCATTGACCACTCTCGGTACGCGAATTTTCTTCTATTGAATATCTCATCTTCAAATGAACTTTTTTCAGGTTGTGGAACATGTTTTGATTTCAATAAACATCAAGATTATTTGTTCATTGTCGGTACCGAAGAAGGCAAAATTCATAAATGTTCGAAATCGTATAATAATCAATTCCTCGATACATTCGATGCACATCATATGGCAGTCTATTCCGTTCGTTGGAACACATTTCATCCGAAGATTTTCATTAGTTGTTCAGCTGATTGGACCGTCAAAATTTGGGATATTAATTTCAAGTAAAACTCAAAAAATCTTCTTCGATTTAATATGAAAATGTTTTCTTTTTGTGTTAGAGATCCATTGTTTGTCTACGATCTCGGCAGTGCTGTTGGTGACGTTGCATGGGCTCCATACTCGTCAACTGTCTTTGCTGCTTGTACAGCCGATGGCAAAGTTTATGTATTCGATTTAAATGTGAATAAATACGAGCCACTTGTCGAACAAATGATCGTGCAGAAAAAACGAACGAAATTGACACATATTGCGTTCAATCAACATTTTCCTATTTTACTTGCTGGCGATGATCGTGGTAATGTTACATCATTGAAATTATCACCGAATCTACGTAAAAAACCGAAAGTTAAAAAAGGACAAGAAGTACCCGAAGGTCCCGAAGCAGAAAACTCGAAATTAGACAAAATCCTCGCATTAATACGCGATCCGGATGATGTCAAATCCAAACAGCCAAGTGTCACTCCTGCAGCCGCAGCAACAGTTAAATAGATTCAATTCGTTTCTTTTATTTTATTTTCTTCTTTTTCCTTTGAATAATCTGCACTTTCGATTTTCTATTTTTCCGATATAATGAATTCTCTGCATCACATTCATGATGTAAGTTCATTTCTTTTATCTTACTACCCAACACATTTAACAGTTATTCAATAAAAATCGATTTCAATGTTCAACTTAGGACTTTGCAAGGGTAAAAATCATCAAAGACGCTAGCTCAGCATTGTTCATTTTGCATGATTATGAGTTGTTGTTGTTGTTGTCGAACGAATGAATGATGTATTATATTTTTCTAGCGAACGGATTCCGATGAAGAAATAACAACTGTTTTAACAACAGAAAATCCAAACGAATCGCAAAATCTAGTTGTTTTCAGTTATCATGTACGTGTACAATAAAAGAAAAAGATTTTTATAAGATAATCAAATTCGATTTTCTCAGGATAAACAATTTATACCTGTTGGAAACAATGAACCATTGTTTATTCATTATTCGTACGAAGGAAATCTCATTCCAATCGATAGTGAAGAAGCGAAAATCTATTTACAAAAAGAAAAAATCTGTTTGTTGTTTGTCATCAATGGATAAGAAAACTGATTTTTTTGATTTCAGACGGAAAAACTATTCGTCCAACGGATTTATTGAATGTTCACAAGACAAATGATAATCCAATAATAAAAATCGATGAATCAAATGAGAATTTCGAATGTATAACACAAAAAGTTTTGTTTGATGAAGAGATAATCGATTTGATTATTAAGTATCACAAGTATCAGCAGTTGATGACGAAGAACGACGAACAAATGCGAGTGATGTTACTGAACAAAGTGATGTCGATGATTTCGTATAAACAGTTTTGAAGTTCATCTTTCATCTGCAATCAAATTTTATTTAGATATCAATTTCTCACGTTCAAAGTTCTCCACCGATGGAAACATCGAAGAAAATTCTCAATCGTTTTAATTTCTGTGAACAAGGAATACAAACATATACACCACCAAAAAAAGTCCAATTTTCGTCTTTTTTAGCGTGTCGATTTTTTCAAAGTTTCATTGGTTTAGGATATAACAACACTAACAGACGCAATTTCATTGAAAAAATTCGTTGGTCTCGCCAATCAACGAATTATTTATCATGAATATCAGATTGATTTCGAAAGACAAGTTCGTTTTGAAACGAGAAATCGATGAATTCAATGTTTAATCTTGTGTAGCAAAGAGAAAAAAATAAACGAAAGCAAAAAGTTAATTATGAACATGTCAAAGGAACAATAGAGAAGAAAAATATGAAAATAGATCGAGTGAAATCAGAAGTAAGAGAGAAAGATTTCCTAAATTGAGTTCTATGAATGATTAAGATCAATGTTAAACATCGTCAAGTACAAATTTTGAAGTTAATCGAACGAGTTTTAAATCAAAATCGATATCAAGAATTAATATACAGTACTTACAAAGGAGAAAACGATTCTTTTGATATCTCTAATCTTTCAATTAGATTTCAAATATTTCGAAGATACAACTGATGAAACACATGATCCAATGGGTACATTGTTTCCATTATGGAAATTTCCATCATCAGTACCGAATCGATCAGTGACTGCATTGACATGGAATCCAACTCATCCAGATATGTTAATTATTGGATACGGTCTTTGTAAACAAAATAAGAAAATCAGTTTTTCTTCACAATTGAAACATACGATTTAGACGATCAATCCGAACGTATTCAAGGTGCACTTGCTGTATTTACGTTGAATAATAGTCATCCTGATACGTTAATTCATACTGAAAGTACTGTTTTATCAATCGATTGTCTGCCATCAAAACCGTAGGAAAAAAAAACGCAAAGTTTTCATTTAATTCAAATTCTAGGTATCTCGTTTGTGTCGGTTTAATGGACGGTGATGTCGTTGTCTACGATATATCCATTCCATCTGGTCGAGCAGTTTTCATCAACAAATCCTACATGTGTAAACATCTTGGTTATGTTTGGCAGGTAGTCAACGAAAGAAGAATCTTTCTTGTTTTTCTCGATTCTTTGTTTTCTGCAACAAAAAAAGGTTCGATGGTGTGATTCATCGAATAATCAACATCCACGATTTTGTTCGGCAAGTAGCGATGGTAAAATCATGCGATGGACCTGTATCAAAGGTGAATTACGACAAATTCTTATACTCGAACTACCAAGTGCAATGAAAGAAACTCGATTGGAAGATGGAACTATTTTAACTCTACCAGGTAGTACGTTCTCTTTCGATGAAAATAAACAAATAAATTTCGATATCTAGGGCCGGCATTCGCACTTGACTTTCATCAGAAGAGAAAAGATGTTTTTCTTGTTGGAACAGAAGATGGAAAGATCTATAAAGGTTCAACCAATGATCCAGGAATTATCGAAACAACATTCGATGCCCATGATTTTGCAATCTATTCGATACAATGGAGGTTTTTCTTTATTTTTAATCGTTGAATTCATTTCCATTTGAAATACTTTCCTAGTCCATTTCATTCGAATGTATTTGCTTCATGTTCAGCTGATGGTACAATTAAAATCTGGCACGAGAAAATACCGTTTGTCATTCTCATCGATGTTTGTTCCGACTTCATTTTTTTTTATTATTCAAGCGAATGTCTGATGAGATTCGATTTGTGCACGAGTTTAGAAGACATCGGTTGGTCACCGTATACATCGACGACATTTGCCGTGGCTGCAGCCGATGGCAAAGTGTACATATTCGACATTCATGCTAGTAAACTCGAACCAATTTGTGAACAATTCTTAGCAAGCGAACAAGGAAAATCGTGCACGAAACTAGCGTTCAATCCGACACATCCCATTTTATTGGTCGGTGATGAAACGTAAGTTTTCATGAGTTGATTTTATTTGATTTCGTTTGTTTTTAGTGGTCAAACGATTTGTTTGAAATTATCGCCTAATCTTCGAAAGAAAGCGAAGGTAAAATTCTTTTCAAAGACGAACAAACAAACGAAAGAACTTTTATTTTGATTTGAAAAGATTCGCAAAGGAGTCGAAGTCACGTCAGCATACGATCGAGAATTAGATAAACTGACACACGAACTTTCTCGTACAGTTACGATTAATTCAATGCACGATATTCTTCTCAATCAAACAACCAACATCGATGATTGATGAATCATTCATTCGGTTTTATTTCGAATTCTTCGATTAATCGAACAAATCGAACGAGATTATTTAAAATCAAATAAAATCTTTCGAGTGTATTCGAAACTAAATTTCCCAGATAGATCGTACTTTTATGTTTGCCTGATGAACATGTAGAATCCAAGATGATTTGAAAATTCTCATGAATTTCTCGAAATAAACTCTGCAAATTATTCAACGGCGATTTCGTTAGTAGATATTCATTAATTATTGATTCGATCATTGTGTCGATATGTTTCAATTCCATCGAAAGATTTTCTTCGTAATCGACGATGAGTTTTTCATCGATATGAATACGTGAATTAGCGTGTATTTGTCGTTTTGCTTGCACGTGAAAAAGTGCTCGTTGAAGTCGAAAACACGTCGATCGAAGATATTTTTCGATGAAAGTTAATTCATGTTGAAGATCATAAGCGAATACACATGAATGATGCGATTGTCGATCGAAGAGAATGATTTCATCGTCGGCAAGATTCTTCTGCAATTGATAAGCATGTAAAGTTGTTTTAGTTAGACGAAGAAATTGTTCGGTTTGTTGAAAGAAGATTTTTAAAATCGAATTCATTTCTTTTGAGAAATGTAAAACAAAAATGGCGCATCAGGGAACGAGTGATTGTTCTTTCGCTTGAGATACTTTTTTTTAGCTACGGAACATTACTTTATCAATTACTGAACATGCAACGGAAGAAGAACTTTGCATTGACGATTTCATTGTGTTATGTCATCAAAAGAGAAATCTGTGGACATTTTTTTTTGATTTGAATATAAAGAGTTTTGTATATACAATGACAGCTGCTTGTATTTGTAAAGTTCGAAACGACGATTCTTTTTGTCGTATATAAACAGTTAATGCTTTGACGAGCAAACGATTGCTGACCTTTAGTCACGTCTTTTCAATTTTTTTTGTCCTTTTTGAAGATTAGTTTTTTTTCCTGTACGACGTCGTCGTCGTCTGGTCAATTGACAAGAGTAACAACAGCTGCTCTTATTTTCACTCTTCACATTGACGTGTAATTATTATTCTTTTTCTATGTGCGCTGTTCATTGTTCTTCTTCTTCTCTTCTCTGACATTCGCACACGTGCACATGTGTCATCGACAGAGGTTCAAATGCTCTCATTTTCTTTTCGACATGAGAAAGAGAACAAATGGTAATTCATTCTCGTTGATTTAATTACTTTTTTAGAATAGTAATTTTGACACAGTTTTCAACGATAAATGACCGTCAACTTTTCAAATCAAGGTATTTAAGGTTTTTTTTTATGATTGATAAAAAAAAACGAACCTATTTCTCTTTCGTATCTTGAAGAGCTTTTATTTTATTATTATATTGTATTGAGAGGTATGCATGAATACATATTCATTCTTCCATTGTGCAGTTTCATTCAGTTTGTCATCAGTGTTTTAATAATATATCAAGTAAGAGTCATTTATGATTTTCGAATAGGTAACAAGGACATTTTGTTCATTTGTTAGCTCTCTGAGGTTAAAATATGAACTAATCCGATGACCTTGTTCACAGAGAAAAAATTCTCCAAGTAACCTTTTGCATTTCCTGGAATGAGATATGTCGAGAGATGAAAACGTGGAAAAGAATCTGATAATTGTAATGGGTATTCATTATAATTATCATTCTCATTTGATCGGGATCACTGACCAATAGAAAGGAAATCGATTCGACTTCCGTCTCCGATTTGTGCCTCATGGGTCAGATTAATATTTTTGTTCGAGTTGTTGTCTCTCAACATCGCGGCATTTCTTCTTATTTTATCTATCGATTAGTTTTACGCTTCAAAGGTTTGTTATTTGTCATAGCAAATGAAACAACGAGAGATAAGAGATGTTCAAATCGAACAGGTACATTGTGAGATGAAGATACAATGTATTTATCAGTAGATGACATATCATATATGTATGTATACACAAGGTCAGATGAAAGATCACCGTGTTTGCTTTTAAATATACGCGTACTTCTATCGAAAGAGTTGAGTGTCTTTTTTCGCGCTCGATACACTGGCAAGTTTCATGGACGATGTCCGTTCGCTGTTCTAGATCATATTCATGATCTGAGCATCGGATGAATATATTTAATGAAGTGATGAATACCATGATGACCTATGCTGCTATATATATATGTGTGTGTGTAGAGAGAAAGAGAAAGAGCGATTGCGATATTACTTTTGGAATAAAGTGTAGAACTAATCTTATTAGTAGATGAGAAACCATTCGATATATGAAATTATACTACTACAGATTGGTCATAACACATTCGATGTTTAACCGATGTTGAATATTGTCAAAAGATTAGAGATAGATGAGTGTATGTATGTGTGTGTGTGTGTGGATGAGAAACCATCTGTTCAACTGATCCTATTTCATTAATCGTTTTAGAGAAGAGGAGAACAGGAGAAATGTTGATAAATAATTTCCTTCTAATCATACCCATCTACTGATTTGTTTATTCATCATTTTTTTTTTGCTTGACTCAATCAGTCTACATGTCGTACTCAAATGTCCAAACTTAATGGTGAAACCTTATTCACTCACGATAACGACGAATATCTCGATCTAAGAAAACAAATATCCATTATTTTAATAGTGCATTTCGAAAATTATTTTTTCTAGATTTCGAATAAATGGCAGCAGCAACAACAACAAAGTCCTCGTCATCTCATTACTATCAAATAGCATCGCCAATTCATTCATCGAAATTTGTTAGCAAAAGTTCCGAATCCATATCGAATGCTGATATTCAACCGTCGAAACAATCGACAAAGGCAACGAAAATGAAAAAATCTCAAACTGTTTTCAATGGTTTCGAAACAAAAAACGAAATACAAACAACAGTCATCAATAATTCAACATCGGCATTACGACGACGTTTTAGTCTCTTTCGTATAAAACGTTCTCAGCAAGCGTCATCATCGACAGTTACGATCAATGAAAACTCGAATGTTCAAGCACTTCAGCAAATAATCGAACAATTGAGACGTGATCTACAAACAAAAACTGATGAACTTGAAACAATGAAAGATCGTATCGAAAAAAAACGCAGCAGCATCGCCGTGCCTCCCAATGAATCGATCGAGCACGCCATGCATTTACAAACGATGTTAAACGCTCGACTTGAAGAGATGCTCATTGAAAATGATTTATTAAAAAAAAGCATTCAAGAACTTGAATTATATGCTCAACAGCAGAAATGTAAGTGTCACACTAGTAGATTTCGTTTTTGTGTTCATCAGAAGAAAGTTCATCGTTTTTAAAAGCATTTTCTAATTAGTATCATCGATCAATCTGTGTATTTGTTGTTATCCACATGAGATATCGATAAATCATGTTCAACTGTTGTTTTTGTTGATAAAGGGAGTCACTCAGCAGGAAGTTTACTTAACGTCAAACAAGTTTAGTGATAAAAATCGATTATATATATCTCATTCTCGTTTATTCGAAAGTTCTCTGTCGAGGACGTGTATATTCACTGAACCGTTGTATTATCGGGGACACGTGTGAACATGAATCCGTTGTCTAAATCGACCTTGTTTGGTGTATAATATGTCTCAAACAAATGACTACTAAAACGAAAAGAAAAAGAGAGACACACACACACAACACCGTATTATTTCTCTTCTTCTTTCTGTGCATAGATGCACACATTACGTTTTCTTCTTCTTTCTACTGCATTTTCGTCCCTTTTCTTTCTTTCTCGTATGTATATACATACGTTCTTTCTCTTCATCACACTCGCCACAACAACAGAGACATATAGACATACGTATATATGGATATCTTACAACGGTCGAACTAAAAGCTGATCAGCAATTTTCTCTCTTTCTCTCTCTGTCTCTCTCTTCTCTCGATAATACTAACGAGCAACGTATTGTTTTTGGGGTTCAAATCATTTGATCTTTGACGAATATCAATGCGTCTATTTCGACGATTTCGAAAGCCTCCTTCGCCACCATCTCCGCCCCCACCGACACAATCAATTGCTCGACATAAAGGTAAAGTTAATTTTACTTTTAACCTTGTCATACTTATTAAAATAATTGTCATTCATATCTGGTCATTGCGCTCATTCGTTCGTTTTTTTTTCTTCCTCCTTTCGTATCAATGACAACCGAATTCGTCGTTATTCTCGTCTGACATTATCGAGATCTCATGATTTGAATATCGTAAACATCAGTTTAATGACATTTTTTTTCGTGTCTCTCACTACTGATGATAATCACGTACATTTGACTAATGTTCATTGTGAGCTATAAAAAATATTCATTTGCACGCACTTAATTTAACAATGGTGAGACATAGAAAACCTTCGCGTCGCCTCAAGTCAAATGGTTGTTTCGATGATAATTGGCTGCAATGTTTGAAGGCGGATTAATTGTTATTGTTATGTTCTGTTAGTAATTTTCTTTCTCTCTCTTCAAGTAGCTCGTTCGTGTTTTATGTTTTGTCGGCAGTAACCAATTAGAACATTAAGCCTTCGATTGATTGCAAGCAAAGCAAGATGAGATATAGATGTCTGTGTATATTTGTGTACGTATAGATTTCGATATGGAAAACAAAGGATAATTATTGTTTGACTCTGTTCTTTTGCTTGACGATGGTGAAGAACGAAAGAAGAGAAGAGAAGACGAGACATTCAACTCATTTAAAATGATACAACACTCGTCATCGTCTACCTGACATGTCAATTTCGAATGAATCGATGATGACATTCACCCTATTCTCTTTTTCTTTTCTTTTATTTATCAATTATCATTGTGCACTCTTCTCGACTGACTGTCTGTGTGCATAGCTCTTCTTTCGACGTTTTCGTTCTTTTTTTTTGTGCTCTGCTGAAAACATTCAATGATGTATTTTAAATGGAAGCATTCCAAGCCGATTAATCGAGGTTGGTAATTCGAAGTAATCCATTTCGTGAATGATATAATAGAATTATCGTAGATCTGCGTCTATTTGTTCAGTCAATCCGATGATGAATGAGACGAAGAAAAAAAAAGAAAGAGTAACATAGATAGGATATGTCATTTGTACTCGAATTCATACGCAATATTCGTTTTCATCTAAAAACGAAAGTAATGTCTTCGACATGTTCGGTCCTCTTCGTTTATTTAATTCAAGGTAAAAAAATAAATACAACGAAAAATATATTTCGAGGATTTGAATTGATGTGGCGAAGTCAACCTGATGAATTCCTCGATGGATTCTATTTGCTAAGAAATGTCAAATCATTACGATACTCGAGATGTTGAAAATGAAAATATTATTTCTTTTTCAATGTTTTATTACCATTTCTCTCTCTCTCTCTCTTTCTCGTTTTTTTTACCTCACTCGTCTACATTCATTAGTCGTCGAATTTTGTCTTAAAACGATATTTGTCTTCACTCATTCGGTCATTAGATGAAGCACGTAAGAAAGATATTCTTTTCGACTGGTAAGAAAAACAAAATTGATTTCATTTTTTTTTCTCTTCGCACTGTATACTTCATACTCGCTCTTCCGTCTTATGTAACATCATTAAAAGCTCAATTCACCATCGAATACATACTGAAAATAGAGAACGACAGTGATAGGTGCATATACATATATATATATATACATATACATTCAGTTATTTCTCTCTTCTTCCCTTTTTGCGCTCTGGTACACCGAACGTTGTTCGAGTTTGAAGTGGTACGTTTATGTGCATGATTGTTTGAAATTACCACGCATTTAATTTTCTATGGACTCCTGCTTGGCAGAAATTTAAAACTGTTTGTTGGCAACTTGAAAATGTTTGTACAGCGTCAATACGACATTTAAATTAAAATTTATTCTGATTTCGTTCTGATTCATTGCGTTTTCTCTTATTCATCGTTTTTTCTATTCGAAGACAAAATAAAAAGCAGTCGAACTGATTCATTTCGAACGAGAAGAAAACAACTAACGATCGTTTTCTTCTCGAATATAATGTTCTACGAAAGTCTTATTCCATATTATTCGCCGTACGAAGAACAAGAAATTCTTCGTCAAATGGACGCATTTAATTATTCTCCAACGATCGAAACCAGTCCCTTTTACAATTACTCCAAACAAAAAGATCATTCATCGACATTATCTTCTTCAAATTCTCGGTTAACGAAGAAGATCATGATGAATAAACAAAAATCGAATGTTGATGCTCTATCTTTTTGTCATACGATCTATATCACAACGAAAACAAATCGAACATGTCCAACATCCGATGAATCTCAGCTTTTTCTATTGCCCGATATTTGTTGTACAGTCCCAACAAGTAAGTGAAGCAATCAAATGCGTATTAGATGAATTATCCTCGTCAATCGATGACATTGTGTCTTTTGTTAATCTTCTATCATATTCAATTTCGTTTTCGTACCACGATCGACACATACTTGTGACGATTACATCATCACCGTGATTATCATTCGAGATATATATATATACGCACATAAGAGAAAAAGAAAATGCCCTTGATAAAAATACATACTAGTTCATTATAAAATCATTTGTTTGCCTATGTGAAATTCAGGTGACAAATAAACACTCGCATGTAACTTAAGGTCGAATTGAGTGTGTATTTCAGTTCAATTAAACTGATAGAGCGAGAAAAAAAAGAGAGAAATATATCTTAGACAGATTTTCTTTTTTTGTCTCCTAGGACAATGGATGATAGTAGATCGAAGGTGACTGTTGACATCAAGATAGTATGACTGACAAATATTTTCATAGGCATTTTTTGTCTCGGAGTCTATTGTAGTTGTCTATCAAGGTTTCTAATACACCTTTTCTCTCTCTCTCTCTATTGTTCACAAAGAATGTAGGAGTGAGTATTGTATCGATAAAATGAGCAAGAGAGAAAAAAAAGAGAATAGTTATAACCCTGAAACAATTGAGATGGCGAGAAGTGATAAACGAGAAAAAAATCTACTGCCAAAAAAAACATAAATCAGTTTGAAGTTAGTTGATCAGTAATCGTCTATGTTACTAAACAACTCGTCGATACCGATATCGACCTATCGGTCATTCCAACCTTCTATCTGGATACCGATAAATCGTAATCGATATTCGTCTACAACAACATGGCGTCAAATTAAACGACAACAACATCAATACGGTAAAGACGAACGAAAAAAATCAACATTTTTTTCAATTATATTTTGTCTATGGCTTCGAGCGATGTACCTTTTTTTTTGTTTTACTCTATCTCTGCGTTATCAATTGATCGTAAAAACTATTCGATAGATTTTAAAAGTCATCTCATACTCGTTGAAGGTTATAGTTACCATTTAAATTGTAATTTTAAACAAAGAAAACGAATGAGACGGACACATCGAAAGCAAAAGAAACAGAGAGGGAGAGAGAGGATGGATGGAATAAAAAAAACCGTACAAAAGACAATTCATTCTTCCATCGATTGAATTAAAAAAAAAGAAAAGTGTTAAAATAGAGAGCGAAAGAAAGAAAAAAAAAGTGTATATAATATAAGATTTATCAATATTAAGCATAGATAATAAGAAATGCTTCAAGGTAAAGCAATGTTTAACTAACAAACAAACAAACAAAAAATCTATATGTATGATATTAATTTCTGTCGTTCTATTTTCAGCTCCAAATACTCCAACAGCCAATAGTTCTCTCCTAACCCCAACTATTCCTGAATTGGCTAATTCTGTTCTTCGATCAACGAATTTCACTGGTTCAGTTCCATTATCTCGAAATGAAATTCGTCATAAAAGTGAAATTGAAATCGAAGTTAAACACGAAAAACAACAACGACAATTAAAAAATACCAACAACAACAACAACAACAACACATCACCATCATCAACTTCATCGTATCCATCGGTTAGTCGACCGACACCTGTTCTAAATAAACGTACGCCGACGTTAACCTACGACGAACAACAATATCCTCCGACACGTCGTCGAATTCTAACGAATTCAATTCAAACTCAAACGCCACCATTACAAATCAATTCTCACGAACAACAATTAAAAGCGCTTACTGATGAATCGTTGTCGAAAAACGAAAAAATTCAAGCCATTCTACGTGAACTTAATGATTGTCAGGTAAGACGAACGTGCAGGATTCGCTTTTGTTTTATTCTTCATCTTTTGCTTTATTTTCTGCAGACAATAATCAAACAACAAGAACAACAATTAGCAAACAGTAAAAAAGATCGTGATCAATTGTGTTTCATTGTCGATGAACGTACCAATGAAATACGTAATCTCAAACAAAAGAATGAACAATTCGAACAAATCATACGAAATGGTAGATAGAAAAATACGATTTTGAAATCTTTCGAAACACTTGCATATTTTTGATTTAGAACAAGAACATAGCAACGATGAAAAGAAACTTCTTTCACTTTTACAAGAATCTCAAGACGAACGTGATGAATTACTAAGTCAACAAGTGAGCGAACGAACGAACAAAATAAAAATTCATTTGATTAAATTCACATTCGCATCGTTTTTTTCTTTCTTTTTCTCAGCGACAAACACATGAACGTATTCAAAAACTAGAAGATCAAATTAAATATTACGAAAGTGAATCAGCTAAAATGCACGATAATGTTCTTTGTTCGAAAATTAAATTCGAAAAGAAATTCGAAGAAAACGGTCGTTTGATTAACGAATTCAACGAAATGAAGACGGCATACGAACGAATCGAACAAGAAAATCAAAAATTAAAATTACAAATCGATAACGAACGAAAAAAGACCGACGAAACGTTGAAATTAAAGTCTCTCGTCGATCATGAACTGCAAACAATTCAAGAAAAACTACGTACACAACGTTATGAACACGAAAGTAAAATTGCCACATTGGATGAATCATTGAAATACGCACAAAAACAATTTCAAACTTGTCAACAAAATCAACGTCTAGTTGAAGATAAATATGAAAAAGAAATTCATGATTTAAAACAACATATCCATGAATTAGAATGTAAAATCGAAGAAGTTATTAAAGACAAAGCTCTTGCGTCGATACGATGCGGAGAATTAATTGAAGAAAATCGAAAATTGGAAAAAGCTCTTATTGATAAAGAAGATGATTATGAAGAGAAAATCGTTGAATATCGAGAGAAAAACTCGCATTTATCAACACAAATCGATGAAGTTGAGAAGAAACTAACCGATACGAAAAAACAATTGGAATTAGTGACAATTGAAAAAGATGAAACATTAGCAGACATGTTAATTGCTGTTCGAGTTGCAAGTGAAATGCGGCATGGTATGTCGATGAGAGATTGAAAATCAAAAGTAAAAGATTGATTTGACATTTTTCAGATGCCGAAGATCGTCTAAGCAAAGCAACGGATGATCTAAAACGTGTTACCGAACATATCGAACAAGAAAAAGCGATTAATAAAGAAGTTCAACGAAGACAAGTAGCTATTCGAATCGATTGAGAATATGAACTATGAGAAATGGAGATTTGTTTAGATGCAACTACCGCCAACTAATCGAAATAGCAATGATTTTGGTCATTTAAGAATCAAAGAAATGATTCGAACATTAGAAGCCAATTCTCGAAATAGTAAATAATCTTCGAATATTTCTGTTTTTGTTTTTAAATTTTGTATCATTTAGCTTCATTAACTAATCACAATGATTCTCCTGTTCGTCAACGACCATTGTCTCAACCGTGTACACGAACAGAAACGAACGCAATTCTAACGAATGCTCATCACCGACAATTTGGCACGACGACAGACGATGCTAAACTGTTGTCATCGACAACAAAACCCAATGTTTCCCCTTCGTCTTCATCGTGTTTAAACACCAGTCATCGATCGGATATTTCACTTCGATCGATAACAAAGTACGAAAACATGCCGAACGAATTGATTCGTACGATCATCTTGTTGTTTTTAGTGAACAATACGATGAAATGAAATCGATTGTTGAAGCCGTATTTGCACGAATGCCCGGCAGTGTTTGTAAACGTGACGCATTGCTCAAATGGTGCAGTGAAAAACTAGCAAATTACGTATGTCACGAAAACAAATACGTGATCGATTTTCGAAAGGTTTCTTTTCTAGGGAATAATAATAACAAACTTTTCCAATTCATGGACCGATGGAATTGCTTTTTGTTCGTTGTTACATTGTTATTTACCTGATCGAATTGATCTTGATGTAATTAAAAATGAATCAAAAGTAAGACGAAATCGATGTGTTTGTTTTTTCTCTTTTCTATGTAATCGAACGTTGTTTTTCTAGAAAACTCGCTTCGAAATTGCTTTTACAGTTGCTAGTAGCGTTGGAATTGTATCAATATTGGTAAGACAAAACTAAAAAAAAACACACGCAATGAAATTGAAATTTTGCTCGAATGAATCTCTAGGACGTTGAAGAAATGTGTTCATCGGAATGGCCTGATTGGGAACGTGTGATGTACTATGTTGCGTTAATATTTCGTCATTTCGAAGGTTTAACAAGTAGTCAACCAAGTTCACCAACATTATTAATTCCTCAAGCGACCTCATCACCCCTATCATCGACGAATTCATCTCCAACATTTTCGAGTTCATCATCATCATCGTCGTCTCTATGTGCATCACTACGAACATCCAACTCCATTCCAACGACACTCTGTTCAGCTTTACAAACTGTATAGAAAAAATCAAACGCAATTGAACTTTTAGTCCTGATCTACCTAGTAGATTACATTCCAACTCCTCTTTCTCGCTCTCTCTCTTAAACTTTTATGTTTGTATATGTGTACTTGAAAATTCTTTTTTCTTTGTTGTTTTTCTTTTCTTTATCCTGCACAACAATGTGTTTATTATGATCATTTCATTTTATGTTGTATTTGCTGTTCTTATTTGTTTTTATTACATTATGTTCATGGTTAGAAATGTGCTTGAAGATGACTTCTATATTTTTTTGTCTGCTCACTTGATTTCATTTTCTTTTTTGTTTCTTTTTCTTTCTCTATTTAATACATAGACTTCTGACCTAAGAAAATAAACAAGATTTTCTTCTCATTTCGTTTCGTTTCTTTTTTTGTTCTCGAAGGGTAAAAGGACAAGAGTCTTTTCTTTTTAATTACTAAAACTATAATACACCATCTGGCTCAATAGGCAAATAGAAAAACCATCTGTTTCGTTTAATTTCAAACAGAAAAATAAATCAAATGAACGATAATAACTCGCCTTGTTCTTTGTTTCAAGACATCGATTATGCATGTATTTGTTCATCATTCGAAACAGATTTTGATCATCGATAGATTGATCCGTCGCATAAATAGAGCACATCGTTGTCTTTCTCTCTCTCTCTCTCTCTTCTCTCATTTTAATGACAGATAAATTCGACGAAAAAAAAGAAGAGAATAAGAGAGACACAGAGAAAAAGGAAGACGATACTTCTGTCTCTCTCTCTTTGTCTTTTGTCGTTCGCACTTCGAACAAGAAAAACATCACTGGTAGACTTGACGTTTTTGTTTTGCCGAAATGACCACATCTAGCACACCGCAAAACTATAAAGCAACAGCTCATACGGATGCTTCGATCTATGCCGTACCGCCAGCAGAATCAGAAAGTCGTTTCGACAAAGCTTATATGATATCCGTGCGTGGCATTTTGAAACTCGGTTGTCTCGTACGTTGTCATTTGAAATGGAAACAACACAAACCTTTGTATTTCAGTTATTTAGCTTTGTTACATTTATTTGTTTGGTATCAACACCGAAATGTTATACAAATCATGTATTTCTCGCGACTGTAGCTTGGTTGATTATTATCACACAACTTTCGATTATCATCGTTTCAGTTCTACGTTTTCAAACGAAACTTTCTGGAATTGATTTTGAATTATTGGTGAGTGAGTGAGTGAGTCATACATAATACTAGTGAGATCGATCGATCGACGCGTCGACAATCAAACACGACGGAAAGGATGAAAGATGAGAGAAAGAGACCAAAACGAAGCGTGAGAATAATCGTTTGTCCACAAACACGAACGAAACATCATCACTCCGAATCAATATACAGACAACAGCTTCCGTGTTGACTTGTAGAGAGAGATTGATTGTATAATATTTATTTTTAGGATTTTGTTGTAACGTCTCATGATGCACTTTACCTTTTGGTATGATCAAAAGACAAGAGAAAACAACAGACATTGATCTTTAATTTGTTTCGATTTTAATATTAGATTGCATCCAGTGTAACAATTCATTATTGTTCAGTTCCGGGACAAGTTGCTGCAGGAGTATGTCGCAAAATTTGTTTTCTCTAAAGTCGATTTCATTGTTTTGCTAGGCTATCGGACTTGTTACATGTGCACTTTTACTTGGTGATCTTGTTGCTATTTTTCTTGCTCGTCGTCAACAATCAACAACAACAACTAGCACTAGTACTGGTACGAGTTAAATACACACACACATGATTACTAAACATTCCATAAATTGCGAATGAAAACAAATTCCTTATTTATCTTCCTTTTTAATATATTATAGAAACTGCAAAGAAGTACTAAGGTAGTGCCACGGATGGTTATATTGTTTAATCAAGAAAACACACACACACATATAGTTCCGTTTTTAATCTTTTATTTATCTTTGGTTTTTGTTTGAAAGAAAAAAAATATATATATAAATATACGCCTCCTTTGCATACACTCTAGTTTGAAATTTTCATTTTTGTCTTTGATTGAATGGGTCAAGCGCGAACGCTCAACCCGATGGGAAAAATGATCCACTCGAGAAGGTTCGATGTGAACCTTTCGCTGGCTTTAGCGCTGTCGATGTGCAATGACAGGGCCTCCGCCAGGGGCTTCCTTCTTCTTGTTCGAGGAAGTTCCTGTGGCAGGTAAGTATGCTTGATGTTCACTATTAGCAACAATTATATACCATCATGTCAAGCAAAAATTGCACAGTATTCACACTCGATTCGCCGTATATCGACACGCAATGATGATTCATTTTTTTCCTGTTCTGCAACAGAATGAAAGAGAATTGTGCAATTTCATTCGTTTTCTGTTCGTCGCTACGCGTTCTGTTTTATTTTTCAAGTGGTTACATAGTTTTTCACCGGTTTTGTTTTGCGCACATGATAAATATATTTATGCGTGTGATTTATGTGCACAAGCATACTTACTTTCGGATGCGGTTTCGAGGATCAGGGACCTCGATCCGCCGTGTGAAGATCTGACCATTGCACATCGGTCAATGATTGACGTACGCTTTCTATTCATATTGGATAGAAGAGGTCCGGTAATTTCTTCACGCTGGCCTGCGTTCGCGCGGGCCATTTTTTATTCAAAACAAAAATTAATGTAGAATGACAAAGCAAAAGATATTTTATCAGTCAATCGATCTATCCAAAGGGAGTTAAACATGTGGAACGAATTATCTCGAGCACTGGTGGTTCAGTGGTAGAATGCTCGCTTGCCACGCGGGCGACCCGGGTCCGATTCCCGGCCAGTGCATAAGATATCATTATTTTTTTTGTCTTGACTTTTAGAAATGATAAAACTTCGATTTGCACAATTCGAACTTTTTTTTTCAAGAGAAAATTCGAGAAGATTTATAATTTTAATGTTGAGCAACGTGATGTCACGGCATAGAAGTATGGAAAAGTACACGTCGTACGCAAGCCAGTTCATATAGATGTCGCAGTTGAGTAATTGTTTGAAAAAGAGGCAACGCAATGCTTCATGACTGGATTATTCATTGATCAATCAATACTATAAATTGCATTTTCTTTAAAAAACATTTAAAAGAAAAATAAATGATAGTGCATATTTCACAGATTTTGTTATTCTTGATTTTTTTTCGATTTTAAGTTCGGTTAGTCGATAGTTTTTTCTTTGTTATCTCTATTTGCCATTCGCTTCATATCGATGAATAATCATTTTTGTGCTATTATATAATACTACGAAAAAAAAAGTATCACAAGACATAGCAAACTTGACAAAAGAAAAGCCATTGAAGTTCGAACGATTGCGTCAAGTATTTCATTTAGATGGATGATCAACAAATTGAGAGTGAACGTAGTACTGATGTCGATGAAATGGAAATATCCGATGATAATCTTCAAAAACCGAATATTTTCAATAAATATTTACCTTTCTACGATTCAATAAGAAACCAAGGTTACGATTTATTCGATGAAATTCGCGAGAATTTATCGCGAATTATTCAATTAAGAGAATTACGACCGGGATTTTCACATTGGTCATCGAAATTACAACGATTTATCTCACTTTATGGCCTTTATTTTACGAAAACTGATCATATCAAATTAATTCAATTGTATCTATCTGTATTAACAATACCTGATTTGGATTTTGCACATGTCAAAACATGCTTTGACATACTCTATGATCTAATGAGGTTTGACTTTTTGAGATTTCATCGAAATAATCAAACGATTTTATCTAGAAAAACACGTCTAATCACACGAGATGATTTAACTATAGATTGGCGTTTGTTACATAAATGGGCGAAACAAATTCTTCACAATCACGATGAACCATATTCGCTTGTTTCATTGTCAAAGTTTGTTCGGCATTCTTTTCCCATTGATATTATTCAACTGTTTTTTGCGATTGTCTTTCCATAGTGATATTGAAAATTCGTTGTTCTACTGTGTTCGCAGTTGTAGACCGTATTTTTCACCATTGGCAACTCAAGAAATTCTCGATGAATTTCGACCGTATCTTTGCCCGTTCGATTCAGCATTTTCGGATACAATTCGTATTTTCGAATTGTTCCTACCGGTTCATTTGCCACCTGAACTCCATGACAAAGGATTCAAGTAGAAATTTTTCATCATGAAAATCGAACAAATTGGCAAGTTCGTTTAGATTATGGTTGCCTGAACTTTTGAGCATCTGGGAAACGGTTTACAGTACTCCCGTTTGGGAAACAGTACGTGATTATTCACATTGAAATCGGTTAGTTTTTTGTTTTGACATTCTCGTTTAGAATATGATCAATCTTTTTTCATTGTTGGCTTGGTGTAACATCGGACGTATCGATTGGGAACCTTGGCTACCACGTGTATTTGAAAATAGATTTTTTTTTGTTCCAAAACAATAATTGTGCTTTTGGTTGATTAGATTTTCACGCGAATCTTGAAAAGTTTTTCGTTGCCTGTTGGTAAAATTCAAGTGTCACTTCATCAATATCGTTATTCTTTATCGAGTATCACGACCTGGATTGTGGCCATGTTAGGAAACAATGGTTCATGTTTGAAATATCTTCAAGATCTATTTACTGCGATTAAAAGCTTCTATCATCCTTCGAATACAGGAAAATTTCAACAAGATTTAATTACATTTCTTTCGAAATTAGCTCAAGCTTTTGTCGATCGAATTCATTTGTTAGTAGTTTTGAAAAACAAAAAAAAACAGGCTAATGAAAATTGATTTTCTAGAGAACGTAAAGCGAATCCGATTTGGTACTTTGTTCCACCACAAGAATATCGATTGACTGAACAGGATATAACTGATTTTGTAAATTGTGTTAAAGAATGTGCATTTATCTCGATGTTTACAAAAACACATTTGAAAGAAGCAGCCAAAGCATGTCAATATCTATCAATGCTTCGACCAGAATTAATTATTCCACCGATAGTTGAAAAGTTTGTGTTTCGATTCTATTTTTGTTCCAACATATTCACTCGATGGTTTTCTTGTTGATTGTTAGATTATTTTCATCGATTGATAGTATGAGTGAACCACATCGATTCACATCGATTATGACATGTCTAGCCAGTGTAGCGCGGCAGATGGTTCGGCAAACTCCGCATTTCTCGCAAGGACAAACTTATGTCTTACCTTTACTGATGGCTGTTCTACCTGGTATCGATTCCAATGATTTCAAGAAAACAGCCGTTACATTTCAGTTTCTCAACGCAATTCTTATGCTTATTACATGTGTTGATTGTTCATCTGCTATCAATACACGAGACGATCTCACAGAAGTAAATACATATGAAAATCATTGTAACATATTGATTGTTTCTTTAAAAAAAATAGATTGAAAAAGAAGTTTGTTTGTCAACAGCAAAATTCGAAGATTTCATCACTGAATTTTTAAATCGAACATTTCAAATGATTGATAACCTATCGACAGAAATGTCCGATGCTGTTGTTGTTAGTTCAAAGATCAATGTCGAAGATCATGTTACTGAATTAGCGTTAACATCGATGATGTTCGGCATTGTTCAACAATGTAGCACGAAAATTTTCAATGTAAGTCCGTCGAATATTCTTATTTCGAGGAAAAGACAAACTCTCGATTTAGATGGTTCGAGAGAAAATCGTCAATTTTCTAGCCGGTTCATTTTTCACGCCTAAAGTCGGAAAACTTGTTACTGGTCTCGTTCGAGCTATTCTCAAAGGTAATCCAGAAGAAACACTCAAATATCTTCTTCCACAAACATGTGAACGCATCGAAAATATCATGAGCCATTCAGAAACAACTATTCTCACCGATCATAAAGGTGATACTGAACTGACATGGTGTTTAACGCTCTTTGCTGAACTCGTTCGAGCTCGTGGTGATACTCTTGTGATGTACAAATCCAAGATTTCATCGGTTATTCATCGATGTGTTCGTATCGTTCATAAAGAAACGCATGAAGCTGTAGCAAGTGCTGCAAAAAATTTGCTCAAATCACTGTCTTATGTTTATCCAATTGAATATCGATTAACAGTAGAAAATATCGATGAACCATTTACTGATTTTCTTCCAATTCGAGTGAGTTGATTGATTAATAGATGGATAAATCTAAATGTTTGTTTGGTAGGCTTGGGGTCAACATGTTGAATTTGATAAATTAAATGTTCGATTTCATATTCCTAATGCTGAAGAAGTTGATTTTGCTTGTGAACTGGTTGAAGCATTTATTTATCCAGAATTGGATTTATTGAATGAAAAATGTTCAAAAATGTCGAAAGAAGAACGTTTACGATCACTGACACTCGTTCATTACATGGCCATTGGTTGCCTCCGTATGGTTCCACGTATAGAAAGTAGCGAAATACGTGATCTGTAAGTAGTTCTTCTCTCGAAACGATCACAATACTCGAATTGGTTTTTTTTTGTTCGAAGTGTTCCATCAGTTGCTCCTTATGGTTCGAAATATAAAGCACAGTATTCAATGTATGCAAAAGAACCAAGTATAATGACGAAAATGAATGAAATTTCCATAAGAAAATGATCTTCAATTTAGAATTTCGAGAAAATTTACGTGTACGTCTGCTAACCGACATTGGCAAATTACTTGGTAGAATATTTTTTGTAAATTGAATACTGTATTCACATTTTCTATTTAGATATTCTCGTTGAAAATCATTCGGATGACGCATCTTCAATGAAAACTGCATTGAAAGTAATAAAATATCCTATTTTTTTTTCATTTTCACATTATTCGGTTTTAAGATTTATTCTCTATCGTCGATCTACTACGGTGTATTCAAACACGATGCCGATAAACTGCACAAGCATTTCGAAGCAGCAAAAAGTTCATTTATCAATAAACTCTACGGCGAACGACAATATCCACGTTTTCTCATGATCGAACGAATGACATTACAATGTGAAGTAAATCGAATTCAACCGAACTCAAACTCGTTTCTTCATCGATTTTCTATTGTAGCAATTTTCTTTGAGTAATTTTCAATCATTAACTGAAATCGATCGAGATGTGATTTTAAAACTATTCGAATTATCAATCAATCGTTACGGTGAAGTTCGACGCGATGCTCAAGGTTATCTGTTTTCTGTTCTCAATCGTTATTTATTCTCCTATCAAGTTATTGTCGATCGAATCATTCAATTACTCAATAGTCCCGATGAAGTCGAACACGATCGAATCAAAGGTGTTCTCTATATTCTTCTTGGCAATCATTCATTCTTCTTGCCAACGAAACATTCGTGGTCGATGATCGAACGACTTTGGCCAGCCATGGTTCGAACAACTCACGCAAAGAAACCGACTACTCAACGGTTATTAGATCATATTAATGAAACAATTGGCAAACAATTCGATACGCAAGCGTTGATCGAAGATACGAACGAAATTTCACGAAAAGCCGCCGCTGATCTTTGGCGACCATTGGAAGACAATGAAAAGCCATCTCGAGATCAATTAAGAGAGCAACGAAACGAAGACAATATTCGATCCTATAAGAATCTCATGGAAACATTGAATTCTTTATTAAGAGGCGATACTTTGTAAAACCAAATTTGATTTTCGAATTTGATTTTCGAATGTTTCTTTTTTACATTTATTAGAACCTGGCGACAACAAGAAACGACTATGTCATTAATGTGGTTGTTATTACAAAAACGTATTCCAATTCCTTCATCATGCATTCAAACATTCGTCGATTTTCTCGTTCACGACAATGTCGAACTACGAAAAGTAGCTACTTCAATTTCCTCTTGTTTTTTTTTCAAATTTTCTTCGAATTCTTAGATCGCTGAAGAAGGTATTGCTGCTATTGGTCGTTTGCAGAAACCAGCTCGAGTCTATGTTGAAAAAACTCTCGATCAAATTCTTCAACAGCCAGTCGATGTCAATCAATGTCATCCAGGTGATCGTGAGAATAATCTTTGGATTACATTCAACAACTATCAACCTCCGAAAACTCAACAAGAATGGGAAGAAACTTGTTTTCTCGATAAGAGTTTTCATGGATATTATAAATGGCCGAAAATAATCAAATATCCGATGAATAAACGTGAGAGATATACGAAGGATAATATGCCCGAGAGTGTGGCGATTATTTACGAGAGATTTTCGGAGAAGAATTTCGTGGAAAAATTTGCGCAATTTATGATTTTGGATGAAGAGAAAGGAAAGATTAATTTCGATGCGCGACGATTTAATATGTTCAAAGTAAGACAACGAATCTCGATGCGATTGATAAGGTAGAGATTGGTTTTTTTTTCTAATTAGGGTTTATTTCGAAATTTTGGTTTGGCTTTTGTTGATCAGTTTTTCGATGTATTATATGTGTTGATTCGAGAGAAAAAGAAAGAAAAACAAGAAGGTAGTCATCGTGTTGCGGCTGAAATTGTCGCAGGAATGATACGAGGCTCGAAATATTGGACAGTGGAAATGGTTCGACAAAAAAAAAACATCATTTTCTAGAGCAAGAAAAAACAATGAGTTTAATTTTGATTTTAGTTGGATGAATTATGGAGTAAATTAGAACCGTTTTTGAACGAAGTTTGTTTGAATTTGGCTACGGAAACGTTATCACTTTGGGGAACATGTTTTAAATTAGCTATTGTATGTTTTGATTGATCGATATTTATGAGATTTACTTTTTGAAAATTGTTGAATAGGAAGATGAAGATCCACGTCGAATGCATCGACCTATTGAATATCTTCGTTCGTTAATAAATATTCATTCGACAGGAAATACATTTTTGGAAACATCACGTTGGTATCTCGTACAAACATTGACGAATCTCGAATGGCGTATACCTGCTGTTTGGTGTTTTATTAATGAACAAGCGAAAGAATTATTGGATCATCCTTTTAAAGCATTTCGAGAACGAATTGCCAGGTAAGTTCAATCGATAGACAAGACAATGATTGTATTTTCGAATATTATTTTTATTTTATAGCATTTTGGCCTTGTCGATTAGCTTTGATGTCGCATTGCCCAATGGTCAATCGGCACGGCATCCAAATGCAAATCAATTTCTTGAGATGATCAGAGCGAAATTACAAAATGCGATTCACACATACGAAGCAACACCATTAGGTAATTTAATACGAACTTTAGTTTCGAGATGATTTATTGAAATATTGAATATATTTGATAGCGAATGTATCTGGACAAGTAGTGGAAATCGATCCTGAAGCACGACGAGCTTTGAATTTTATTGAAACAGGTTTATATTCATTGATTTTCCTGCAGCAAAGGACATCGAATCTCTTCTTCTTCTTCTTCTTTAGTGATACAATTACATACGAGCTTATTTAGTAAATGTTTACAACCAATAAAAACCGGCATTATTCGTCTATTTCCTCTAGTAAATTTGTTAATGACTTTCGGAAAAGACATCGAAACTGTTTTGTTTAGTTATGCGAATTGGAAAGTATCGTTGCCAACGATGAAGTTATTCGAAAAAGTCTCACAGTCACGCGAATGTGCGTCGCTATTACTTATCTTCATCTACCATTTCTCGAAGCATTAATCGAACAATTAGAACAAGTCAGTCTTTTAACATTTCATGTTAATTTCTATTCAACATTTTTCCTTTTCAATAAAGGTTTGCTCAAGCCCGAAATGGCATGCACGACGAGCAGCCATTGAGTTCGTTCAGAATATGATTTTCTGTAATCTATTCAATGCAAGACCTTACGCACAACGATTGAGACAACTTGTTTTCAAATGTCTTTTCGATGAACAATTCGAAGTACGAACAGTTGCTTCAGTCACACTTTCAGGTTTCTATCAATGTGGATTTATTCAAGTTACTAAAGAAGATCTTGTAAATTTTCATTTAAATTAAAAATCATTTTTATTTATCATCTTATTTTTATATAGAAACATTTTCGAACAATGAGTAAAACAAGTTATTTCACTAAAGTTGATGGTAAAAAGGTGACATCAGCTGAGAATATTGTCAAAAGACATGGAGGAGTGCTCGGTCTTAGTGCAATTGTTCTTTCGAGTCCGTATGATATTCCCGAACATGTTCCTGAAGCATTGATGTTACTTTGTGAACATTCACATGATCCTGATCTTATTCAAGTATGAGGCTTCATTCGGTTTTATCTTTTAATTAATAAACAAAACAAAACTGGATCTGTTTTTAGAAATCAATTAAAAAAGCATTATCAGAATTTCGTCGAACTCATTATGATTCGTGGCATGAGCATCGTGAAAAATTCACTGAAGATCAACTTGTGATATTAGCTGATGTTTTAATATCACCTAGTTACTATGCTTGAACGAACCAAAGAAACGAGTGCCTCTATTGCACTTTCTGTGATGTTTGTTTTTTTTCTTCTTTTTCCCTTAGTCAAATCAAGAAATGAAATGATCAGAATACCCCCGGTTTCTTTTTTTCTTCTTAATAAAAGATTTCTTTTTTCTTTCGCTTAAGTATAATACATTGTCATAAACAAGAACGTTCGTTTTTCTCCTCGTCAGAACTTTCTTTTACTTTAGATAAAGATTGAATTTGAAATAGAAAGTTGAATCGGTGAGATACGTATATTCTGTGCATGTACTACTTTAGCGGGTAATGTGGGATGACTGTGTTTATTGAAGAGGGTGAATGACTAATCATAAAAAATTTACTCATCTAAAAATAATTTCTTGTCAAAAACATGAATAAAAATTGTAATCATATGACTGTTATTATGCCGAACACGAAAGAGAATGAAGAAAAGAAAAATGACGTGTCAAATTTGTTTTTTTTCTCTCTTTATTATTAGATAAATATTCTTTTTTTGAAAAATCCAAATGAGTAAAATAAATCGCGATAATCTTCAAAAACCGAATGTTTACAATAAATTCTTACCATTCTATGATACTGTTGAACAACAAAGTTATTATGCATTCGAAGAGATCTGCGTCAATCTCTCACGTCTTATACAACTAAGAGAATTACGACCGGGATTTCCATTATGGTCATCGAAATTGCAGCAATTTATTTCATTGTATGGTTACGCATTTACGAAAAGTGATCATTTGAAATTAATTCATTTATATTTCGCTGTTCTATCGATTCCTGACTTGAATTTTTCGAATGCTAAGACATGTTTCGATATACTCGATGAATTGTTAAATAAATCTCGTTTAATCACACGCAATGATCTGATCGTCGATTGGCGAATCTTTTACAAATGGGTGACTGATATTCTTTTCAATAATGATGAATCCTATTCACTTGTTGCCTTGCCTAAGTTTGTTGGATATATAAAATTACATTTGTTTGATTGCGAATCTTTTAGTGACATAGAAAAATCACTTTTGTATTGTATTAGAAGTTGTCGGCCATATTTTTCAGCTACAGCAACACAGGATATCCTCGATGAATTTCGACCTTGGCTATGCCCATTCGATTCAGCTTTTAGTGATGCAATGTGTTATCTAGACTTATTTCTACCTGTTCATCTGCCACCTGATTTACATGAGCAAGGATTCAAGTGCGAACGACAAGTTAAATTCAAAACTGTACTAGTTTCTATTATTGATTTAGATTGTGGCTACCGGAATTTTTAGGCATTTGGGAAAGTGTTTGTAATAATCCCGATTGGGAACAGGTTTTTATAAATACGAAAATTTTCATTGACGCTCTTTTTCTCAAATGTAGAATATGATTAATATATTTTCATTTGTTGCTTGGTGTAATATTGGATATGTTAATTGGGAACCTTGGCTTCCTAAAGTAGGATTTGTATTATTTTCTTCTCGTCTTATTCGCAGACAAAATGTCGAATAGATTTTCACACGTATTCTCAAAAGTTTTCAATTACCAGTTGCTAATGTTCAAATCTCATCAACAATGCAGAACTATTCATTGTCAATTGTTTCAACATGGATTATAGCCATGATGGGCAATGGAAGTTCATGTTTACAATATCTACGAGATTTATTTACTTCTATTAAAAGCTTCTATCATCCGTCGAATACGGGAGATTTTCAACAAGATCTTGTTAGTTTTCTTACTAAATTATCACAATCATTTGTGGATCGAGTTCATCTGTAAATTATTTCGTTTTTTTTTCTCGTTCGATCGAGATAATCTTATGTTTCTAGTGAACGTAAACCGGATTGTGTATGGCATTTTAATCCACCGCAATCGTATCGTTTAACCGAACAGGATATAACAGATTTTGTAAACTGCATTAAAGAATGTGTGTTTATTTCTGTTTTCAACAAAGCTCATTTCGAAGAAGCTGCAAAAGCTTGTCAATCTCTAGCTCAACTACGTCCGGAAATAATTGTTCCACCGTTAGTTGATTTACTCTTCTCATCAGTCGATAGCATGACTGAACCACATCGATTTACATCGATTATTACTTGTCTAGCAGGAATGACACGGCAAATTGTTCAACAAACTCCACATTTCTCGCAAGGACAAACCTATGTCCTACCATTATTAATGGCTGTTTTGCCTGGTATCGATTCCAATGATTTCAAGAAAACAGCGGTCACTTTTAAATTTCTCAATGCACTTCTTATACTTATCACATGTGTTGACTGTTCATCTGCTATCAATACACGAGATGATCTTACAGAAGTAATTACATGTGAAAATCGTTGTATCATACTGATTGTTTTTAAAAAAAAATAGATTGAAAAAGAAGTTTGTTTGTCAACAGCAAAATTCGAAGATTTCATCACTGAATTTTTAAATCGAACATTTCAAATGATTGATAACCTGTCTACCGAAATGTCTGATGCTGTAATACTGATCGAAGAAACAAATTCCGAAGATCAAGAAACAAGTCAAGAATTATCATCGGTTATATTCGGCATTGTTCAACAATGTAGTACGAAAATCTTTCATGTAAGTTTTGGCAAACTGTTCGTTTTCGATATCAACACCATTCAATGATATTTATTTAGGTCATACGTGAAAAAGTGACAAATTTTGTTGCTGCATCTTCTTTTACATCTCGAGTCAATAAACTATTGAATGGCCTCGTTCGAGCTATTCTCAAAGGTAATCCAGAAGAAACACTCAAATATCTTCTTCCACAAACATGTGAACGCATCGAAAATATCATGAGCCATTCAGAAACAACTATTCTCACCGATCATAAAGGTGATACTGAACTGACATGGTGTTTAACGCTCTTTGCTGAACTCGTTCGAGCTCGTGGTGATACTCTTGTGATGTACAAATCCATGATTTTATCCGTATTTCATCGATGCGTTCGTATTATTCATAAAGAATCGTACGAAGCAGTGGGAAATGCGGCTAAGAATCTATTAAAATCTCTATCATATGTTTATCCAACTGATTATCGATTAACAGTAGAAAATGTCGATGAGCCATTTACTGATTTTCTTCCGATTCGAGTGAGTTGATTGATGGATGGATGGGTGGATAAATCTAAATATTTGTTCGGTAGGCTTGGGGTCAACATGTTGAATTCGATAAATTAAATGTTCAATTTCACATTCCTAATGCTAAAGAAGTTGATTTTACTTGTGAATTTGTTGAAACATTCATTTATCCAGAATTGGATTTGCTGAATGAAAAATGTTCAAAAATGTCAAATGACGAACGATTACGATCGTTAAATTTAATTCGGTTCATCGCTATTGGCTGTCTATGCATCGTTCCACGCATTGAAAGCAATGAAATACGTGATCTGTAAGTAGTTCTTCTCTCGAAACGATCACAATACTTGAATTGTTGTTTTTTGTTTGAAGTGTTCCATCAGTTGTTCCTTTTGATACAAAATATCGACCAAAATATGCACTTTTAGCAAAACAACCAAGTAAATAGACTGACTTAACATTCATTGTCAAAGTATTCCTGTTGTAGAATTTAAAGAAAATCTTCGAATTCGCTTATTAACTGATATGGGAAAATTACTAGGTATCAATCGAAACAATTGACTAAATAAAACCGTTGATGTTTCTTTATTTTCATTCATAGATAATCTCGTTGAAAATCATTCGGATGATGCATCATCCTTAAAAACTGCTTTGAAAGTATTATTTTCAACGTAATTTTCTATTGGAATACAAAAATGATTTCTTAATAGATCTATTCACTAATATCGATCTATTTCGGTGCATTCGAACAATACGTTGATAAACTCTTCAAAGATTTCGAAACCGTAAAATATTTATTCAAAAACAAACTTGCCGGCAAACGAAAACACCCTCGTTTCGTCATTATGAAACGATTAACTGTACAAACCGAGGTATTTCAATTAACATCCATTACCAATTCAACTATAAATCATTCCATTCTTCTAGCTATTCTCAATAAGTAATTATCAATCATTAACAGAAATCGATCGTGATGTTATTCTCAAATTATTCGAATTATCTATTCATCGTTATAGCGAAGTAAGTTCAAACCTGCTACGTATGTTATCATTGATTTTTGTTAATCAAAAGGTTCGTCGAAATGCTCAAGTTTATCTCTTTCATATTCTTCGACGTTATCTATTCTCCTATCAAGTGATAACGACTCGTATTCTCGAACTTCTGAATAATCCGGGCGAGGCCGATCACGATCAAATCAAAGGTTGTCTTTATATTCTTCGAGGAAACGATTCATTATTCATACCGACAAAACATTCGTGGTCATTATTGGAAAAATTATGGCCAGCAATAGCATGTACAATGCATGCAACTAAAGTCAGCACACAACAACTTATGGATAAAATTATGGAAAAAATCGGCAAACAATTCGATAGTCCAGCAATTATTGAAGATACAAATGAACAATCGAGGCAATTTGCTGTCGATTTATGGAGATCATTAGATGAACAAGAGCTGAAATCAAGAGACGAAATAAGAGAGAACAGAAATCAAGCTAATATTCAATCGTATACGAATCTCATGGAAACACTCAATTCGTTGTTCTATGGTGAAACATTGTAAGAAAACTTTTTGTCCTTTAGCAATTCATAAATGCAATTATACTTTTACAACATAGAACATGGCGACAACAAGAAATGACTATGGCATTTACATGGTTACTTCTTCAAAAACAAATACCGATTCCAAAATCATGTATTCGAACATATGTTGACTTTCTCACACATGAAAACATTGAACTTCGGAAGGTTGTTTCATTTTTCTCTTAACATAATTCCCGAGAAGTAACTGTATTTTCTTCAGATTTCGGAAAAAGGCATAGCTGCTTTCTGTCGAATACAAAAACCAGCTCGAATCTATGTTGAAAAAACTCTCGATCAAATTCTTCAACAGCCAGTCGATGTCAATCAATGTCATCCAGGTGATCGTGAGAATAATCTTTGGATTACATTCAACAACTATCAACCTCCGAAAACTCAACAAGAATGGGAAGAAACTTGTTTTCTCGATAAGAGTTTTCATGGATATTATAAATGGCCGAAAATAATCAAATATCCGATGAATAAACGTGAGAGATATACGAAGGATAATATGCCCGAGAGTGTGGCGATTATTTACGAGAGATTCTTCGATCGAGAGTTTGTCGCAAAAGTTGTACAATGGATGGTTGCCGATGAAGAAGACGAGACAATTCATTTTGATGTTCATCGTTTTCGAATGTTCAAAGTAGAATTCACCGTGAATGATTTTATTTTATGAGATTTGTTTTCTTTTTGTCTAATTAGGGTTTATTTCGAAACTATGGTTTAGTATTCGTTGATAATTTTATTGATCAATTGTATATTCTCATTCGAGAAAAAACAAAAAAACAAGAAAGTAGTCATCGTATTGCTGCGGAGATCATTGCAGGATTAATTCGAGGCTCGAAAAATTGGACATTAGAAATGGTATTTCATGAGAATAAAATCGTCGTTTTTCATTGAATTTTCTTTCAGCTCGATGTTTTATGGCAAAAATTAACACCGATTCTCGATGAAGTTCTTCTCAATCTTAGTCCAGAAACGATTCCACATTGGGGTACATGTTTTAAATATGCCATTGTTCGTTTGAATTTCTTTCTTTTGTTGATCAATATTTATGAGATTTGTTGAATAGGAAGACGAAGATCCACGACGAATGTATCGACCTATTGAATATCTTCGTTCGTTAATGAATACTTATTCAAGTGGAAATATATTTCTCGAAAATAAACGTTGGACTTTAATTTTGAAATTAAGTAATTTCGAATGGCGTATTCCGACAGTTTGGTGTGCTATTAATCAATATGCTAAAGAATTTCTCGATCATCCATATAAAACTATTCGAGAACGTATTGCAAGGTAAAAATAACTCATCAAATATCTTTGCTCGGCCAAATCAAGTGTTTGTTTGTTGTTCAAGTGTGTTGGCAACTTCATTGAGTTATGATGTTGCGTTACCCAACGGACAATCAATACGTCATCCGAAAGTTGATCAATTTATTGATGGTATTCGTGAACGATTTCAAGCAGCAATTAGTACCTATGAAAGAACGCCATTAGGTAAACATAATGAAAGAAAATGTGAAATCTATTCGATTATTTTAGCAAATATATCTGGAGAAAGTGTTGAAATTGATCCAGAAGCTCGTCGTGCTTTGAATTACATCGAAACAGGTGCATAGAAAAATCAAGAACTGTATTCAAATAAATTCTCGTTCATTTTCGTCTTATTTTCACACATAGCTATTCAAATGTGTACACAGATATTCTCTGGACATATTCAACCGATAAAAAGTGCCTTGATTCGCATATTTCCTCAAGTAAACAAACATAAAACTTCTTTCGTTTTCAACAGACACATTTGGCACATTGTTTAGCTCTGTGAAATCGATAGTATTGTTGCAAACGATGATTCCGTTCGAAATAATGCGATTATTAGTCGAATGTGTTTTGCTGTTACTTATATTCATCCATTATATATCGAACAATTGATTGAACAATTAGAAATTGTAAGTTGTTGACTTTTGAAAATGATTTATCGTTGATCGGTAACAATATTCAGGTGTGTGCAAATTCAAAATGGCATGCTCGACGAGCAGCCATTGAGTTCGTTCAGAATATGATTTTCTGTAATCTATTCAATGCAAGACCTTACGCACAACGATTGAGACAACTTGTTTTCAAATGTCTTTTCGATGAACAATTCGAAGTACGAACAGTTGCTTCAGTCACACTTTCAGGTTTCTATCAATGTGGATTTATTCAAGTTACTAAAGAAGATCTTGTAAATTTTCATTTAAATTAAAAATCATTTTTATTTATCATCTTATTTTTATATAGAAACATTTTCGAACAATGAGTAAAACAAGTTATTTCACTAAAGTTGATGGTAAAAAGGTGACATCAGCTGAGAATATTGTCAAAAGACATGGAGGAGTGCTCGGTCTTAGTGCAATTGTTCTTTCGAGTCCGTATGATATTCCCGAACATGTTCCTGAAGCATTGATGTTACTTTGTGAACATTCACATGATCCTGATCTTATTCAAGTATGAGGCTTCATTCGGTTTTATCTTTTAATTAATAAACAAAACAAAACTGGATCTGTTTTTAGAAATCAATTAAAAAAGCATTATCAGAATTTCGTCGAACTCATTATGATTCGTGGCATGAGCATCGTGAAAAATTCACTGAAGATCAACTTGTGATATTAGCTGATGTTTTAATATCACCTAGTTACTATGCATAAACTAATAAAACGTTCATTCTACAAATTTATTTGTGATAGGCTTTCGTTTCGTTTTTTTTTATTTATTCTTGCATCATTTATTAGAGAAAATAGGAAAAATTTTGTTCTCGTTTGTAGTTCTTGGTAATATTGTCGAATCGTTTTTTTTTGTTATATAGCATTTCTTCAAAAGAATTTATTTTCTGCGTACTTAGGTTAATCTAAAATAGATAGATATTTAAAAAAAACACATGTTGTTGTTAAAATAATTCTAGATGGATAAAAAGAAGAAAAGACAGTTGTTGCAAAATCGAGAGGATTTTATTGCTCAACTTTATCAGGGTATGAATCGGCTCTTAGTCGATTCGATTAATTTCATTTGAGATTCATGTTGTAGAATGTTTATCGACGAAGGAAATCACGAAATGGTCTCAATTTGAACCAATTTACGAAAAATTACAAAAAGTAATTGATGTTGAAACAGGTAATGAAAGTTTACGAATATAAATGACAGAAATGTTACTTCGGAAGAATTTAGAACTATCAAAATGTAATCCAACTGTGAACCGTGACGAACGATTAAATGCTTTTATGACTTGGATACATTCGAATAATGTTGACACATCGAATTTCGAAATCTGTTCATTTGAAAACTATGGTTACGGTCTGAAAGCAAAGAAAAATCTCTCAGTATATCATTTTACTTCTTTGGAAAAGATTATCCAACGAAATATTTTAGTCTGACGAATGTTTTCTTCGTGTACCATTGAAAATCATCATAACAACCGAGACTGTCATGTCAACACCATCATTTAGTTCGCTGATAGCCAACGATCAGTTACTTCGATCAATGCCCAATGTTGCTCTCGCTCTATTTCTTCTTTATGAACGAACACAATCAAACTGGAATGCATACATCGACATACTTCCTAGTCAATTTAATACACCGTTATATTTTACTGCGGAACAATTAAATAAATTAAAACGATCAAATTCACTTTGTAAGATATTTGTCTTGAAATGATTGATTTCTTCTAACCAATAAATCTGTATCGACAGGCGATGTTTTAACACATATACAACGAATCGCAAGACAATATTGTTACTTACATAATCTTTTAAAAGTAAACGAGTCTATCTCTTTGATTTTCATTTGAAAATAACATTTCACTGTTTAGAGTCAATTGTCCTTATCAAAATTAGCGGAGAATTTTTCTTATGATTCATACAGGTTCATATTCAATTTTTCAAGGCAAAACAATTGATTCGGTTTGATTTCAGATGGGCAGTGAGTGCTGTTTCAACTCGGCAAAACAATATCTTAAATAGTCGTGGCGAACCTCAATTGGCTCTAATTCCTGTCATGGATTTTCTCAATCATCAAAACGGTCGCGAAGGCATTCATTACGATTCGAATCTTGGACAAATCGAATGTCGAACAACGAAAGATATTCGAGAAAACGAACAAATATTCATTTTCTACGGTAAACGAACCAATGCTGAGTATTTAATTCACAATGGTTTTGTACCGAATGACGTTAATCCCAATGACGCATATTTATTAAAATTAGGTAACTTGAATTTTATTATTTGTTTTTTGCTTTTACAAGATTTGTTTAGCGATATCGAAAACTGATAAGGCATTTGAAGAGAAAAGTAAACTCTTGCAACGTTATGGTTTACAAGTGTAAATATTCATTTCTTTTTTTAATGAAAAAATAAATTAGCAATGGAGAATTATAATTTAGATCGGATAAATTCGAACTATTTGTCGATAATGAACTTTTCAATCCATCGATATTTATTTTTATCAAAATATTTCTTCTAAATCCAGGTAAAATTGCTAAATTATGAATTGATATCACTCGATACTTTCGTTTTTCTTATATAATTAGATGAAATTTCGAATATCTTATCGGCTAATTTGACCATTGATGAATTCTTCGACAAATACGCATTAGATCGAGATAATGATATTCGATTATTTCTTAAAACTCGTCTTCAATTATTAATACGTTCATTGAACATATCATCAAGAGAACAAACTGATTTAATTGATAGTTTATTAATTTCAGAAAATGATATTTTAACAAAAGCTTTTCAAAAACTCGAGACACCTTTTTAAAAAAAAACTGCTTTTTATGACAATTGTTTGCTGTTGATTTGCCCTTTTTTTATGCACTACTAGTCATCTATACTTCGACTGTTTTGTGTTGATTTGTTGTTGGACTGTAAGTTACATTAATACTCGAAAATATAAGACCCATTGAACGATGAACAGGTCCGATCATTGCATCGCAGAATGCTTGAACATAAATGCCTGATTCAGAAATCATTGATTGCATCAAACGACGAGCTGGAACAGCCATCCATATCATCATAAATGTATAGAGACCAAATGTTAAACCCCAGAATAACATCAATGGTAAACCGACGAGAATTGTTAAAAGTCGATAGATAAATAGTTTACTATATTGATAGACGTAATTCGAGGCTGTATGAAAGAATTCCCAACTGTAGGCACTTCGATCGGGCTCGGCAATGACATTATAAAAATCCAACTAGATAAAAACGAGAAGAATGAATAAAATTGTTCGAATGAAAAGCAAATATTCATACTCGAAGATGTTTATTGATATCATGTGGATCTCGGGTATCAGTTTCTACTGGTACTCTTGCTGTTGTTGTTGGTGGTGGTGTTGGTGTAAATACAGGTGTTATTGTTGGATACATCATTGATTGTTGTTGATATGAGTCGGCCATGTATTCTTCAATCTCGAATTTTGTCCTTTGTTTTTCAGTTCGAATATTTATACCTACTCGAAATTCTCAGTTTATCTCTTACTCATTGAAATAGATAATGAATGTGATTACACTGTTGTCATGAAATAACGTCAGCTTTTTGATAACAAGCTGCGTTAGAATTTCAAAAAAAAATGCACTTGTCATCTTTCATTAACATGAATTTATAAATAGTTATCCGTTCTATTCCCTATCACAGCATCGATCCTGCATGTAATTGCACAATCTCGAACAAAAATCACCATAAGAGATAGATCACATACACAAGAATATTGGTGGTCCGAAGGCAGCGGTTTATCATCAAAGATTCTGAAAACCACCGTTGCCACTCCATGACCATCTTTTTGCCTTTTGAAGTCAAAGATTATTTTCCAACGAGAGGAAAAGAACTTGTTAATGTCATGTTGATGTATCTTCTGTTTTTTTTTATTTTCGTTCAATCGAGAACAGAAACAAAATATAGAAGAACAAAAAACAAAATATAAGCCCACACATCCATGCTTAAAATCTTTTTTCACTTAAAAAAATTCTTCTTCTTGTTTTCTTGATTTCATATCAAACGAATGAATTTATTTGAAGATTTTGCCTTGGTTGAATTTTTTGCCATTGAAGTCACCTTCCCATGTGAAGAATTGGCTAACTAATTGTTTGGTTTGTTCATCATCAGGCGACAATTTTTTCCATGAATACGATTCATAATCAACTTGCCAGTCGGATGCAAGTTCGAAAGCAAGACCTTGTCCACGCCAGAACCAGAGACCAGCAATGGTATTGTTATTGTTTTCACCATAGACACACATGCTTGCAAATGCATTCTTACGTAATTTTTCTAAACGTTGGAACATACCGGAGACTAAATTACATGTCATGAAGACTTGAGTTAAATCTTCCGGATATTTATATTCGCAAAGCCAGATCGATAAATTATCTTTATCGTAATGATTCCAAAAGTATGGAATGGCTTTTGTGACTGTGTCTTCGTTTGAATAGACACGTTTGAATTCATCCATGTTGAATGAAGTTTTGGGCATTTCAGCGAATGGATCTTTTTGTTTCGGTTCGTTAGCAAGAGCGTCATCGGCTTCGTCACCATCATCGACTTCTGGAGCTGGTTTTTCCTTTTTCTCAGCTGGTTTAGCGGCTTGTTCTTTCTTTTTGTCACCTTTGGGAGCTTCAGTAGTTGTTTTTGCAGCAGGTTTAGCTTGTGCTTGTGAAACTTCAGCGTATTTCTTAGCTTTAATAAGAGAAAACAAAAAAGAAATCAATATTGAATTATTTCGAATGAAAATTTTACCATCGAATTGAGCTGTTTTTTCGCATAATTTATAATCTTTGCCAAGAACGACTTGAAATTGTTGTTGATTGATCAATGTTAAGAACCAACGTGTAACATTTGGATATGGTTCTCGTAAACTTGGTTCGATGATCTATTTCAATAGAAATTGTGTTTATTGTTTTATCATACAATTAATTCTTTTCATTCCTACCCATTGAAATAATAAAAGTAAATCACAAGCAACAGCAATATCAGCCAAGGTAATACGTTCACCAACAAGATATGTTCGTGTACGAAGATGATTGTTAAGTAATTTTAAGATGTTGCTTAATTCCGATTTAGCACGTTCGTTATTTTGCTTATTGAATTGCATAATACCCATGCATGGATAGACCAATGTAGCCGATGTTGGATTGATTTCACGGTCAGCATATTCGATCCATTGAAGAACTTGTGATTGTTCGGCTAAGGTTTTACCACGAAGTTGTTCATTTGATACTGAAAGAGGGTGTTGAGGGTGAGAGATGAAATTCAATGTTCAATTAAAATACATACAGAAATGAGCAATGGCGTTTGTTTCGAATAAATAAACACCAGCATCATTCTCATAAGCGGGTACCTACAATCGAAATGAAATATTTGTTTATTTGTGTTACGGAACAGATTTGAAGTTCGTACTTTGCCTGTTGGAAATTTTTTAAGATATCCTTCTGTTTGATTAGTTTCGTTCATTTTAAATTGATTTTGACCAGCAACAGTTAATTGTGCTCCGCTGTATTGAGCAGCAATTTGTGCTTTGTAAGCACGAAAGTTACCTGGAAAGGTGTAGAGTGTCTACAAAAAAATGGGCTCATAATTAACGATTTCAGATTCGAACGGATGAGAATCTACGAACGCCTTTGCCTTGGTTTGATGCCATGGTTTGTAAATAAACGAAGTAAGAGACGACGGATGTTTATGAATCTGAAATAGAAAAAGCAATTTGTCGATTCGATAAAATCAAGAAAAATGTTTTCTTCGTCGACAACATCGATCTATTTATTCGTATGAAAAGAAAAACGTGGAAATCATGAAAAAGTTTTTCGAATGGAGGCATTTTGTTTACGAGCATTCGATAGGTTTATATAAACGACAAATAGTTAGCGAACAAAAAAAACAATAAGTAAATAAATATGATGAAAGTATATCTCTCTGGATCGACCTGATCATAAACGAATGACTCATAAAAGTAACAGCATCCTGCACGAAATGGAATATTGGATCTTGATAAATATACTTCGGATGGAGTCCATCTTTTGCATAGTTTCGATTTTCTAGGAAAATAATCGAATTATAAATTAAGAGAATCTGATAAAATAAATTTACTGATGTTATTAAATTGATATCCGTGTAAATCAGATCTGAAGCGCCATCTTTATCGAGTAGCGCAATACTCTTCTTCACGCAATTTATTAATAAAACGAAAAAAAAGAACGAAGAAGAACTGTTCTTCGAATAGATTAAGTTTATCTCCATGAATAATAATGAAAATTGTCAGACAAATGCCAACATATATTGATAATTCATGTCAATTACAAATCTGCTATCTATTACTGAAAGAAAAACGCTAACTAGTCTCTCATTTATTCTCTCTTGTTCTTGATAATCATCGACATGATTCGATTTGAGAAGCATCGTGATTGTATAATCAAAATTTTGCTTTTATCATCAAACTTCAAGATAACACATGTTATTTATTCTCACAACGTCTTTGTTGTATCATAAAAATCAACCTTGAGTAATTGTCAATCATTTCCGGTACATGTCGACATATCATGTCTGTAAAATAAAAAAACTTTGTATAAATTTTTAATTATTGCAATTGAATATGAAAATAATAAGTGTGTTGTCATCGAGATTATCGATCAATGTTAAATCAATATTTGACAATTATAATATATTCCTCGATATGATTCGATGCAAATCTGTCTGTATCGAAATTGAATAAGATATTTTTACTACGTAGGCAAATTCGCGCTATTGATAATAGACAGAATTTGTCTAACTACAGATTTCCTTTCGGATACCATATTAATTGTATTGTTACTTAATTCGGTACTTGATGTGTGTATGCAGATATATGTATACATATAAATATCTGTCATAGTCGTTACTATCCTTCGAAGGAGAAGAAGAAGAAAAAGAAGAAAAAAAAGAGCGAGAAAAGAATCTCTTTTTTTTCTAGTTGAAGCAGATGATAATGATGTATTTTGCTTTCTTTGTTTCAGATTGGTTATGACAAACATCGTCGTCGATTTTTCTTCTTTCATTGCTATGCTTTCGATCGATCACTTGCTTTACTCCTTGCTTCTGCCGGTTTCTTATCTTAACGATGCCGCCATGTATATATATCTGTTTGACACTAGTGTGCGCGCAATGTCGCTTGCATATTCCCTTTCTCTTTCTCTCCATAAATAAATATATATATATTTATATATTTCTATGTGTTTCCAAGAGTCATCATCTACCGTTGACGATGACGACAAGTCAACGCAAAAAGGATAGAGATCACATATCTTTCTTCGTTTTTTTTTCCAGCATTTCAGTCGTCTGCTCGAACATAGATTGCTCTTGCCTGTCTTCCAGTGTGCGCATTGAATGTAAATTAGTTTGGTAGGTTGCTGAACATCGTGAATGAATATTTGACATTGTCGTCATCTTTTCCTTCTTTCATGCATTTGATTTCTATTCTTTTCCTTTAACTCTTTGTCTTTTTTTCTTTAATGAACATTTGTGTGTGTGTGCATGTCGTCGTTTTTTTTCTCTGACATGCTCAGTTGTCAATAAATGAGGTAAGTAAAACACGCTTGTTATTCGAATTAAAGACTTGGGTGGAGTGAAACAGTGATAGAAAGAAGATAAAATAGAGAAATGAATGGCTTATATCCTCGCCTTGAATATGATCACAGCATATCTCTACTAACATATAAACACACGCGAAAGGTTATTGTTTTCACATCTTGTCTCAAACAAGACCGACTACAGCCAATTCAAGAAAAAAAAACTACGAGAGTGTATACATATACATATATATATATACACATCTATATGTGTATATGTTATCTTTTTTTTATCATAATGTGTATTGTAGCAAAAAAAAATGTGGATATTTATAGTTGATTATTGTTTGAAAAAAGAAGTTCCTGCAAATGTCTCAAGTATGTAGGCGGTCGATCAGCAGAGAGTTACACCGATTATGAAGAAAAGAATGATTATTATTTTTTGAATATAAACGAGCCGAGAAAAGGAAAAAGTCGATTTCAGATTCAAGATTGATGCAGCTTGGCAAATCATCATCATCTCTATCTCTCTCTCTCTCGCTCTCTTGAATGTAGTGGCGTGTACCATCGCTCTTTTTCTCTTCTTTTTAGTTTGTCTGATTGCTGTTGTGTATTACTACACGAAAGATGTAGTGCGTGTGTGTGTCTCTATAAAAGATATAAATCTGCTTGTAAAAGAAACAGAGTTGATGACGACAATATATATATATATATTTGTGTGCGCGAGCGCGCGTCGATGAGAGGGAGTAAAAGGAGGGTACAATGACGCGACAACAGCGAACGGTTTTGTTTAAACGCGAAAACCTAAAAGCGAGAGCAGTAGAGTAGCGCAAAAGCGACAGCGAGAGAGAGAGTGTGAGTGAGTGAGTGAGTGAGAGAGAGAGAGAGAGAGAAGGAAGAGTTATGTGTTCGCCTTTTCTTAGTATATGCGTGTGTTGTTCTGTCATTCATTCTCTTCTTTTTTATTCTTATTCTTCGGTGCCACACTAACGACTCTACACACCGACATGACAAAAAACGGTATGTACATAGTAAATTATTCTTCTTGATCGTGATTTCTATCACAATTCTTACAGTTGTATTTAACAAAAAAAGTAACTAAATGTAAGTAGAAGAAGTTATGTAGGAATAGTTCGTTTAACTGATTGTCAAGAAGTGCGAAACAAATAAACAAAAAAATAAAAGTAAAACGATAGTGACTAAGCAAGCAAAAAATGAAAGTGGTAAAAAGCATTTGATTAAATATTCAATTGATGTTTAACGAATCACATGTACTCCTATGAGCATATGAATATATGTACATATTTAAAAAAAAGACGAGCGAGAGAAAGGCAGAAGAATAGAAACTACTCTATGAAAAAATATGTAAGTAATCGAGAGACATACATACATACATATACAATATGATATATGCTGCTTACTCATCGATTTGTCTGCTTTATTCGTGCACATAAACATATACACAAGGGTACAAAGCACACGTCAGCATCGAGTGCAAATAGATGAAAAAAATATAGAAACAACTCGCACTCTTTTTGTCTCTCTCTCTCTCCCTCTCTCTCAACCTCTTTTGCTCGATAGTTTGCTTGGCTTCTCACATCTATTCATCTATCCTTCATTTTCTTCTTCTTCTTCTTCTTATTTTGCTCCTACGATTAGAAGCCACTACTTCTTTTATAACAACGACTCCTATCACACACGCGTAGAGCACTTTCTGTGATCATTATCATCAACAATAACACAAGCAGTGAACGAGACGAGCGTGCCAGCGAGTTTTTGTTTCGTTATAAAGAAAAAGAGAAGAGAGAATCGTCTTTCTTGACGTTGTCGTCTTCTCTTTTACTATTGAGCATTTTACTTGTTCTTGTCTCTGTTGTGTGTGTGTATGGCGGGCAGATACTGTTTCCGGTTAATTGCGACGGTCGTAGTCGATTTTTCCCCCTTCTCTTTTCACGCACACTCACACATGCTGCTCGTTTTCTTCCTTTATTTTATTGCCAAAAAAAAACGAGAAACATTCTCACTCTTCATACATACATACATATTTATTTTAATTCTTCTTTCTTTTCTTTTTTCTTCTTCTTCGTCTTCTTCTTATGTCATAACTCATCCTTGCTTCTTACTTCTTGCATACCTTTCTTTCCTTTGATTCAATCTCGTTTTTTTCTTCTTCGCTTCTCTTTTCTCATTCCCTAACTAAACGTTTTTTTTTCTTCGTTTTTCTTTCTTACTCTGTTTTTTCTCACATACATACCAAAATCTATCTTACACGCAAACTAACTCGTCAAACTCCGCCCCATCGAATGGCATCGCATTCCATTTCACTAATACGGAAGAGACTTTGTTTAGTAATGCTAACAGAAAATCAACACACCCAGGTAGTAAAATCAAATTAAGACGCACATAAATCCTACTGTAAGTGTGTATGTATGCGTATGAAATACAACAACAACACAAAAAAACAGAAAAAGAAAAGTGTCAGTAATCGATGTTGAACATTATCGACGTTTGACATCGATAAAAAAAACACAAGAAGAAGAAGAAGAAGAAGCGGGCATAACCTTGTCTGTGTATTCATTTTTCTTTTTTATACTAATCATCACTGACCGATCAGAATGAGAAAGAGAATAATAATGAGTAGATTTCTTATTTCTAGATGTGATGTTCACACGATGATGCTATGTGCAAGAGCAGAAAAAGAAAGATTCATCTTTCATTCCCGGTGGTCGTGTGTTTTGTATGTGCACTTCATATTCATTTCTTTTTTTGATCAGTAATAACAACGACCATGAGCAATAGCAAAGAAACTATGACAAAAAAGCAACAAGACGACCTTGCTTCAACTTTTAATAGTATGGTTTCTTTTTTTTCTCTTCGAAGAGAGAGAGAGAGAAAAATTATTTTCATATATATTTCTTTTTTTTTTCTTTAGATCTCCCTTGGGCTCTCCCATTGGGTTTTCCATCAATACCAACATTCGGAGCGTTTCCACCATTCGGTCTACCAACGCCGAATTTCTCATCATTGAACAGTTTTCCTTCGACCACCAGCACAACAACGGCTACTACTACTAATTTTCCAGTACCTTCATTACTCTCCAAAGATGCCACCGCTCCAGCATCAGCAGCTGATCTATGGCCGAATGGTCTATCCAGTTCGAATACAAATGTCGATTACAATGAATATATCAAACAATTGGGTCTATTTATGAATGCATTTAATGAGAAACCAAAACAAACTGAAAAAGATAAAACAAAATGTAAACTGAAGTTTTTTGTTTTATTTGGTTTTATTAGTAAAATCTATTTTCTAGCTTCATCGGTTATCAAATCTTCCAAATCGAAATCAACAACATCTACGAATCATTCTCATTCATCTGATAAATCCAACGGTAAAACATCATCATCATCAAAACACACCGATGATTCGTCTCATCCACGTCCAACATCTACCTCATCCTCGTCGACATCATCACGTCGTTCAGCGTCCAATCGTCAATCAAAATCCTCGGCAACTACGACAGATTCAACTCCACTCGATCCATTAGCATTTGCCAATGCTGCAACTGGTGGTCTTGCATATTCGTATTTTCTTCCGTCTCTACTTTCTCAATCAACAGGAGCAAATACAAATTCATCTTCTTCGACATATCCATTCTCGAGTTTATCATCATCGTTATTAAATCCATCGGCTGCACTTTATCCGTTTTTTTCACCTGACTGGTTAGCGGCATCGTCATCATCGAAATTTCTCGAAGGTTTTCCAAATCTATCAACCGGTAAACTTCGAATTCCAAATCAATTTTAATTTTATTTTCTATTTTTAGATTCTAAACAATCAAATTCACAACCTCCAGTAAAGAATAAATTCTTTCATTTCTTTCGTTCGTTTTCTTTTCACATTCATACTTCAGATAAAATCCAAACAGTCACAAAAACATATAACATCTGAAAACAAACATTTGCCAACACTCAACGAAACACCGTCATCGAAAGTAGACAAACGAAAACAGAAACAAACAGAATCGATTGCGTTTTCACTTTTCTCTTCAAGGCAAAAAAACGAGCGAAATCAATTCGTGATTTAACGGAAGAACAAGAAAAAACCAATCAATTGAGAACATCAACAGCTCTTACGAATCCGAGTCTTCTTCATACCGCTCTAGTGAAATCATCGAATGATCTTGTTTGTTCGCCGTCGTTTTCGTCAACAATCGATTCGACATTCAAACCAATTCTATTCGATAATTCATTTCTCAATCAACAAATACCTCACGATCCGTGGTCGATTAAGACGAAAACAGATGAGACTCATTCAACGAATACAAATGGTAATACACCGTCGAATGAAGATGGTAAATACGACTAATCGAAATTGAAATTTAAAAAAAAATTCAATCCGAATTTGTAGATGATTCAGATCCGAATCCAAAACGACGAAAAACCGAAGAAATCAATGAAGCTTTAATTGGTATTCCGTTGACTCGAGGGTAAAGATCGTGTTTGCTTTTTGAATAGAGAAGATCAATCGATGATTTTTTAGTTGGAAACGAGTGACGATCATTCGTGCAATCACTCGAACAGGTGTTCGTGGCGATGTTTTCTACTACGGACCGTGCGGAAGAAAGTTACGTTCATTTCAAGAAATCGATCGAGTAAAAAACTCATCGAAACTTGTTGATTTTTTGAAAATTATCGTTATGTTTAGTATCTATCGAAGAAGAATATCAAAGAACTCGATCGATCACATTTTACATTTAGCTCAAAAGTTCATCTCGGACATTTTCATGAGCCGAAAGAAGGAGCTGATGGCAAAGTAATTGATTTCATTCATTCGTTCGTTTGTTGGGAACATTCTTTTTTTTGTTAGACAATCTTTCAGGAATTTACTGATGATGAAATATTCAATCGAATTCTGGAAATCAATCCGAAATTTCGTCGAAATAAATTCGATTACGAGAATGAAACTTCGAGTCCATCGGTTACACCGAGTCAAAATAACGGCACGCCAGATCATTTACAAACAGATCTATCGTCACAAGAAAATCGAAAATTCTACAATGAATTCGATATGAAAACACAGCATGATGCCATGCGTTTACTACGTAATCTAACGGGCGATAATAATTCAAATGAATTTCTCAAGGCGATTTTCGAACAACAAGAACAACAAGTTGATATTCCGAAGAGTTTTTAGAGAAGAGTTTTTGATTTTTATTTAGGAACAAGAACGACAACGTCAAGAATTGGCCTATTTGAAACAAATGGAATTGAAAAAACGACAAGAAGAAAAATTGATGTTAATCGAACAGAAAAAAGCCGAGAAAAATGCAGAAAGAGAAAAGAAAATCGTAAATATTCTTTGCTTAAATACATGATAAGATTTTCATTTTTCAGCAAGAGAAATACATGGAAATCGTTCTTGCAAAAGAAAGAAAAAGTATTGCTGAAGATATGCAACTAAGAGATCTTAAAGTACAAATTCTTTTTTTTTTTGTAAATTTCGATCAAGAACTCTCTTTCTAGCCACTTCCAAACTTAAAACCGGTGGATACCGTTCGTCTCTCAATCGAAGCCTTCGCTAATTCACTAATGATAATTCAATTTCTCAATAATTTCAAACATATTCTTCAAATTCGTACGTCTATTCTCTCTCTCTCTTTCAAACTTAATCCTATCTTCTTCTTGAAATTTAGCTGATAATCTCATCCCAACATTGAATACTCTTCAAACATCATCAACTCGAGAACTCAATTCTCTCTGTCAATCTCTGTTAAGCATCGCTCTCGAAGATCCCGGCATACCGAATCCGAAAAAAGGCCTGACTAATCTCGGACAAAAACTATCCGAAATCGATATTACCGAACATACATTCAGCGAAATTCTTCGGTTATATATTCGCGAACGAAATGGTTTCGATGATAAATTAACGCAGACTCTATCAGATACGTCGTTTCAAACGTTATCGATCGATGAAAAAATCGAAATTCTCGCGTTTTTATGCAACGATTTAGCAGCAAATAAACAAATCGTCGAGTAAGACAAAAAAAACCAAAAGCAAAAATTCGATATTGATTTTTGTTTTTGTTTAAAAAGGGAAGTCGATCGTCATATCGATGAACTAACAGCATTAAAACATGAAAAATTAGAAATCGAAAAACGTCTACGTCGTTTGAAACTCGAAAAAGCCAATCAATTAAAAAATCGAGATAAAGATCTCAACAGTTCAGACAACGAAAGTCCTTTTGAAAGCGATCAAGAATCTACTAAAAACGAAGACGAATCATCGGCAATTAGCAACGATCTAGCCGCGGCCAATGCCGATGATCAAGATATTGAAAATCTCGACGAAACAAAGATCGAAGATCTAGACAAACGTTTAACTCTTGTTACACGAAAATATCTGCTTATTAAACGTCGTGTTATTGAAAAACAATCGCAAACTCGTGCACTTCATCTCGGACAGGATCGTTTTCGTCGACGATATTGGTATTTTTCTCATTTATCTGGTATTTTCATCGAAGGATTAACAACTGGTGACATATCAGCCGATGAAATCAAAGATTCTGTTGAAAACATGACGAAACAAAAGCTCGACAAAACCGGAGAAAATCTTCCCGTATCAAAATCGACGCAACGAAAAAAACAAACAACTAAATCGACTTCGAATTGTTCCGGAACGAACGCCGACGAACAACAAACGAATCAACCGACGAATGATCTCACGTCATCGTGCATCAAAACCGAAAAAGAACAAGAATCAATTCCAAATGAAACCGATGACAATCTACCACTGGATTTATCCTGTTCGAAATCGAAACGTTTGTGTAATAACAACTATTGGTCATCGAAAACAAATGTCAACCAAAAAATCGATCCATTCATCGATATCAAACAAGAAAATATCCTCAATATATCGAATTCAGATAATCAATATCGACAAATCGAACAATCGATTCGTGAACAATTTCAATACGCACAACCGTTGCCGATATCCGATGGTGAGAAAGAAAGACAAAAAAAAACGAATCAATTCAGTTTGAATCTTTGTGCTTTTAGATGTTCAATCCGGTTGGTGGATTATTCAGTCAGTTGACGAGTTAAAAACTTTCATGAAATCATTAGCTAAACGCGGTCAACGCGAACGATATTTATGTCGAATGTTACAACGTTATTTCGACGTTCTTAGTCAATCGCTGTCGAACACGAAAGTCGATCTCTCATCGCCTTCGAGCGAAGATTCTACTAATCTTCCCGAAGAGAATTCATCGAATGACGTTACCGAAACGAAGCCATCGAATGGCAAGCAAACGCACGGCATGGATATTCTCAATGAAATCTATAATTTCTCGCATCGAATCGTCTCGTCAAGTCTTCATTGTCGATCGTATAACGTTCATCAATCTCGCAAACGTTTGACTTATTCGGATATTCAATCGAAAGGCTCGGATATTCTCGATGAAGCCAAAGATCTGCTAGCTGAAATCGAACGAAATATCGAACGACGATATCTCAAACATCCGTTCGTTCGTAAATATGAAATCAATGTCTCATCGATCAATCGCACGAATTCATCGAACGACGAATCATCGAACGAGCAAACGTCATCGTCTCGATACGACGAAGTACCTCAACAACTCGAACGTTGGCGACGGACAGTCTACGAATGTCGAACGCCGGCTCAATTGGCTCTTTGTTTAACTCAACTAGACCGTTGCATCGCTTGGGAACGATCGATTATGCGTGTTTTCTGTGAAATATGCAATTGTGATACGGATGAAGAGAAATTGTTGCTCTGCGACGGATGTGATCACGGTACACATACGTTTTGCTTTCTTCCGCCAATGTCATTCATACCGCCGAATGATTGGTATTGTTATGTCTGTATTGGCAAAGCTAAAGGAGAGAATCTTTGTTTCGTTTGCGGAAACAAAGCTGAACGTGAGTTCAATCGATGTGATCATTGTGGCAAATATTTTCATGAAGATTGCTTGAAAAATGCTCGGCAATTCAAAGGCAAATGGTTCTGTATTCTATGTGCGGCGAGTGAATTGCCTGAGACAGATTCAACGAAGAATGTATGACAGACAGTTTTGTTTTTCTGAAAGATAAATTTACATTGTTGATTGTTCTATAGCAAAATGCTCGGCAAACATCTCGATCAACGACGAATAATCGAAATCGAAAATCGAAAACAAATACGGCAAGTCTCGTTCAAGAATCACATTCGAATTCATCTCATGGCGATGCAACATGTGAAAATACGGAACTAATCGATGATGAGAATTCTTCATCGCCTCCGCCTCCTCCGGTTGTAACAAATTCGAAAAAGAAATCATCGAAAAAAACAAAAGTAAGTCAAAACTTATAAAATCTTCTCGTTGAATTCCTAAATGAATTATTAAATAGTGATATTACAATTGCATAACTTAATCGTCAACACGAAACTGCGAATATTTTAAAGAAGAAGATGGTGATGATAGTCTTGTAGGACAAGCGCTCGATCAATTATTTACTACGAACAGTTTTTCAACATCAGTATTCGCATTTATTGTCCTTGTATATTATCATCTAGAATGTCAGATTGTAAATGTTTTCTCTCTCTTTCTTTGTACATGTGTGTGTGTGCGTGTGTGCGTAGTAGCAAATTCATAAATAATCGAGAAGAAAATGATGACGATCACTAGAAATATATGTTTAACTGTTTGTTTTTCTTTGTATTATTTAACAAGTAATATAATGTTTGCTCGATTTCAATTAAATTGATCAATAATATTTATTATGTTCGAATTTCAATTGTTCTATTAGTACGTAACCGTACAACTGATATTCTTTCGTTCGATTTCAATAAGACGAAATGTTTGCGCTTGATCGATTCGATTTGCACATGAGCATAGAGATGAATTCTGATTTTTGATATAGAAATAGCCGGTTGGTAAACGCGATTGAAAGATAATTGTTGAATTTGTTCGAATACAATTCGATTGTTGATCGAGTTGAATGATTTTCAAAAAACGATTGACATGTTCTTTGCCGTATTTCATTCGAAGATATCGTTCATCGGATAGATAAAATTCTGGTTTACGTCCATCGATTAACAGAACGTATTGTTCCGATCGAAGACATCGATGTCGACGAGGTGTACCGTTGTTTGTCAAGAGAAAAATCGAACCTGTTTCGTTCGACGATTGACCTAATCGAACTTCACGATTGACAATAATAACCGGTAAATTTGTGTCGACCGTAACCAATTGAACGTAGGTTATTACGCCTGATTGTTTCGTTAATGACCAAGATTGTTTACTTCGATTGAAAAAACCGACGACGGGATAATGATCGGAGAGTTCGATGAGAGGAAGATTTTTCGAATTGTAAAATCGATGATGACTACCAAGAGAATGCCATTGCTTCGAAGCCATTCGATCGATGATTAAATTAAACCACGATGCATCTTTGGGTGCATGATTTTTAACCAGAAAAATATAATCTAATAATTGACTACCATGTCGAGCATTTGTCATTGCGTTATACGAACTATCCCAACTGCAAGGTATACTTGTTGGATAGAGAGTTTGTGATTGAAGATTTAAAATATCTAACATATTCTCGTATTGTTGAGTATGATATTTATCGATATTGAAATCGCCAAGTATGAAAACAAGTTCATCTTTTGAAAGATTTCGTGTTTGAATAAACGTATTGATTTCTTGCATTTGTTGTTCACGAATTTTATCTTCACCTTGAAGATAACAACCACGATAATCATTCGGTTGAAGGTGCGTACCGAACACATGTATAGGATATCGAGATTGACCGTAGAGAATCTTTGCATAAACAAAACCTGTTCGAACAAATCGATGTGCACTACATGCATGATTGAATAAATATTCGATCGTATAGACAATTGGCCATTTACTGAGAATAATCACACCACCACCAACGAATTTCAATGAATATTCACCAACATGATCGTTCCATCGTTCATTCCAGTTGTGTTTATGATCTTCATTGCCAAGAATCGGTGTACTGTATGAATATGTTTGATTCAATGCATGGAGAAGAATTTCACTTGGTTTCGTTTGAAAAACTTCTTGTAAACAAAGTATATCGTTTGTATAAATAAATTTTGCTTTAGTTAGCAGATGAGCACGTGTTATTTGATCACGTTCGAAAACAAGAATGCTTGGTAGAAACATGACATTGTATGTCATTAATGTGATTTGATGTAAATCATCATTTGTTCGACAGATGAAAATCAACGAAAAGAAGAGAACTACTCGTTTCATTTTCGTTACCATAAAGGAATAAATAAAAATATCTCGTTCGATTTCTTCGTCTTATCAAATTGACATTTTATCGATAAACTTTTTGCGTTGACTTATTTTTTTTCTTCTTAATATGATTTTTTGAAATAAAAGATTATGATCTAGTTATAATCGTCGATGATATAAACAACGAAACATTCATGTCTAATCCCGTGCATATTATCTTACAGTTGAAATAAAAAGCTAGGCAATCATTTCAACAGTAATCTCGTTGTTGTCACTTATATGTGTGTATAAACACATTCATATTATCATACATTATCACGTATTCAATCTTTCATTTGCAATCAAGTGCATACATCAAATGCATCATTCGATTTTTCTCTTTCTCTCTTCTTTCCTTTTTATATTTCGATCAACTGTATAGCGTACTCTTAACTATCACGCTTCCTGACTTTGTACTTCGAAAAGAAAAAGGAGGAAAAAAATTACGCAAGAGTCATACATTTGGCCGGATGCTTATAATGTTCATATGCATGTCTATATGTTTACATCATCTTGCTGAACATATATATATCTTTTCTCTGTCATTTCGACGCATCTTCATATGATAACGAAGGATGCTCGCAGCAACAACTGATCATAAAAGTCATTATGCTGAACAAATTCATTATGAAGTCGAATGGACAGAAGAGATTCCAACAGGTATTTCATGGCTTAATTTATTAACTGCTCAATCCATACCGGAAGAAACCGATATTGTTGAAAGTCCACATCCACAATCGCCTGTACGACGTCCTAGTGAAAGTAGCTGTTCATCAGCAGCGTCCGTCGAAAGTTGTTATGTTGTATTGGAAATTCAACGACCTCGATCAGGAGATGAAGTATCGAATAAGATAGATAATGAGACGGAAGAAGCCGAAGAAGTCGAAGAAACTATAGTTGAAGAAATTGAAGAATTAAATTTTGCTCAAACTGCACATGATCATCATGATGTTCATATTGATCAACTTGCTATTTCAATGACAACTCAAGTAAGTTTCACTAAACTGGACCATCGTTTTGTCTTTTAAAATCTGTTTGTTTTTTCTCTTTGGCAAAAGCTACCTATCGAAGATTATGTTGTTGAACGGCAACAAGAAGAAATCGCTCCTGTTGATAACTATGCTCAAGTCACCGAAACTGTTATTTTCGAAACGCCCAATGATTTTCTTTTTCAAAAAGCTAAAACACTCAGTCGATTTACAAAACGTATGAAAGCCATGTCGTATCTTGCCAACAAAGAGAGACAACTCTCGAGTTCATCAGATGATAATGAATCGATAAAAGCAGTTAAACATAAGCCTACACGAAAAATTCACGAATACCATCCAACAGCTCTCTTAGCAGCCGCAAGTAAACTACAACCGTGTTCTCCTAATCAATCGACAACAAGTCTCGATTCAATCGAAGAAAAAACGCCACCATGTGATCAAGTTCGAATAACAACAACGTTTTCTAATTTATCAACTAAACGCGTTTTAAATCCTATTCAAAATCCACGATCAGCAGGTCCAACAATGGGAACGACAACATTAACACGAACGTTTGCATTCGATCGAGCTTGTATGGAAAAATACGGACAAACAACCGAGAACAAAGATGAACCGATTGAAATTCAAGTAAAATCGATCGATGAAAGTAAAAGTCATTTTAACGAATCAACTACGACCGATCGATTAAACGATCGATCATTTGCCAATACTATTCAAACGCCATTCTATATCGGTAGTGATCGAAGTACAATCGATGGTTCAGAAATCGATCATCCCGTATCAGCAACGCCTTCTTTACTCATTCAAACCAATAATCAATCAAAAACATCATCGATTCTTTCGTCAATGAAAAAATATGCTCAAACACTCAAAAATGAATATTCTCCATCGAATCCAAATAATTCATTTAATGAACCAACTTTATTACAAGTAACATATCTCGACGGCCGACTGCCATTACGCGACGATCAAGCACGTGAATCATTTCGACAGAATCAAATGCTATCCGATTCGATTGCAAGTCGACTCAATCGAGTTCATTCGAATAAAATGTGTTCGAATCAAGATCTTTCTCAAACAACATTTCATATGTCCTATCGAAAACGAATGTTAAATCGTTTTCGAGCATTTGTAGAAAATAATTCATCGACTTCGTCGACACTACCATCATTTTCATCGTCGTCTGACACGAGACCATGGCAGCACAAGACCATAGCTGAATTATTCAATGAAAGAAAAGCGAAATCAACTCGTCACAATTAAATCCAACGCAAAATTGACAACCAACGAGAAAACGTTTTCTATTACATTTTTTTAATTTAATAAATAGTCTATGCATTTCTATTGTTTCTTTCCGTAATAAATAATAATTGAAATTTTATCATTAATAATCTTTTAATCCAAAAACTAATTCGAGAATATTCAACTTCAGTTATTTTTCATTTCCTTTCCCGATATAAAAATAGCACTGATTATCTGATCCGATTAAACATTGTCTAGAGAATCTGGTAGGCATGACGTCAAATTGTAAAGTGAAAAATTATTACACTAAGATTTCATTTTCTGTCTATTTTTTTTATTCGTATCGTTGTGTTTCTTCTTTGATTTTATGTACGTAAGTCAAATAATAAGAAGAAAAGAAAAGAAAAATATATATATATATAATGTGAACAACAATAGAAATTTTGTTGTCATATAAATGAGAATATTCAATACAAACAACAGTTGAAATATATTTATCGACTACAGTTTTTATGATAGAAAACATGAACAAAATGAAAGAATAAATGAAGACTAGCCGTCCTCAATGGTTGGATAGGAAAAGAAACGATGACTATTTGCGAACTTTCTTATGATTTATATTTCCGGTGGCTGTTGGTGGTATTGATGGATTGTATTCTGTCGTTGTCGATGGTGTTACAAATTGAATCGATGAAACATGCGAATCACTTAATGTTTTTCCTCGTTGAGATGATGGCGCGTCTTGTGAATTCATATTTCTCAACGAATGAACCGTTGGTAGAGTACTTGTTGCTCCTAAATCCGAGCTTTTCTTTGATTGTTTTTTAACTCGTGTTTTACGTGTATTATCATCGAGATCGACTAAACTATTTCGGTTATCTTGTACTTTCACATCATCATTGATCTAATCAAAACGACAAAACAAGTTAATTTTGTTTGATAAGAGAAAAACGAATTTCCTGTTTTTATTCTTACATCAGGCAAATCATTGTCTGCAGTTGTTGTTGTCGTCTGTTCATGTTGTTTAATATAATCCATCAATGCCAAATGTGCAAATACATATTGATCTTCTGTTTGTACACTTCCTGCTCGTTCGCTTCTCATTTTCATCACAGTTGCTGGCATATCAATATTCATCTTTTCTAAGTAACGTTTTATTCCGATGTCAATTGCACAAAATGTTCCCGTACGTCCGATGCCAGCTGAACAATGAACAAGAATCGGTGCCTGTGTTTGAGTTAATCGTTTGTAATAGTTAACACGTTCGAGAAAGTCTAATGCATCGTTTGTATTCGGTGGAATACCGTGATCAGGCCATTTTATATAATGTGCATGATAGATCGTTCGAACATCCGAATGATTTTTCTTTCTCAAACTTAATTTCGTCACAATAAAACTCGAAAATCTCTCGGATTCTTCGTTTTGAATTTGATATAAACCGGCATTGAGTACAGCTTTAGTTTCGGACGGCCAATATGGATAACATTTAATTGTATTCGACTCTCGAATGTTGGTTGTCATGACAATAATAACGATATTTTCCTGCCAAACCATGCGCCAAAAATCTTTGACTGTTGATTCAAGTGGTCCTATATTTAGAAGAAAAAGAACGGAAATTATTTTATTGTTGCGTTTCTTTTTATTACCTTGAGTAAAAATATATGCTTTTTCTTGATTATTGTATCCACTCACATAGTTGGCATTAATGAAGTCACTTTTGTCATCATAATCTGGTTGCAGTTTGACACGTGTCGCTTCGCCGGGTATCACATCTCGATAACGAGATTTACTAAGATTTCGTTCATCTCTAACAAAAGAATTCGATGTCATTGAAATCTTATTTGAAAATAGATTACTTTGCTGCACGTGTATCTTTCGCAGGTGGATTAGGTAGTTTTCTATATTCTTGTCGAATGAATGCTTGTGTTTTAGCAAGAAATTCATTCGTATTTGACGATCGATTGATTGTTGTTTGTTTATCATAGTCACTCATGCCGGTTTTCCTTTCTGCTTGATTTGCTGGTATTCGTAGAGAGTTTTCATTTATAATCGAAGTATTTTTTGATTGTAGTTGACTGAAAAAAAAAAAGAAGAATGTCAACAGAAATTAATCAATCATAAATGTATGCAGAATAAAGAGAAAGAAAGAGAAAAACAAAATAAACATAACGAATAATTATTGTCTTCGCGTGTATGCAAAATATCATTGTTGACTATGTATTTTTTTACCTTGAGACATTACGCGCTCGATTCACTTTTGAATAATTAGAATTTTGCTGATGGTTCGAACGATAGGAATGATTATGATTATGATGATGATGGCGATAATGAGGATTATGTTCAGAGAAATAGGCTTCATCATCATCATCATAGATTTTGATTAATGGAGTGTATTGATCACGAGGTGAGACAATCGAATATGATGATGGTGATGTGTAATCATCAAGAAGTGAATAATAATATGGTTGAGATATTTGCTGTCGGATAATTGTAGGATAGGCTGAATAGATCGATGGAAGTGTTTGCGATGGCGGATAGTTGCTCATTATTTGATAAGTGAGAAAAAGTTAATCGTGTTGATATCGATGAGACAATCAAATAGGGAACTATGTGCGTGTGTTATGAGGCACAAGAGAAGAACGACGAGCAAAATGAGAGAGTATTTGATGCACTTGAGGTAGTCGAGCATGGACAGGAAAGAAAGAAAAGGGAAGACGCCTCTCACTTCTATTTTTCTTTTGCTTTTTTTCCTTTCTACCTACGTCGCATTCTATAGTATTTTTTCTTGATGACAACGATTATCGATGAATAAATGATTGAAATAGACCTGTCGGCTCAATGACATGAAAATAAAGAAGTTTAACTCGTACTGTTTCGATTTTGGTTGATATTTGACAAGCATTTGTTGTAGATAGTTAGTAACGAGAAATTATTGGTAGAACAGCAGCCAAAAAATCGCCTTTTTTGCTCTATTATTCTGTCAGATGACATGTTTGTCTTTATGTTACTAAGTGTTTTTTCATTCTGTTTTTCTTCTTTTTTTTTTTTCTGCTTCTCATTCGAACGTGCATCTGATGCGAAAAAAAAGAAATTACTTTTTCTCATCAGTAGTTATTCTTTAAAATCAGGGGAGGAGAAAAATTCATTATCGTATTTACTTGAAAGAAATTTCTTGAGGAATATAAGTAGAAATGGGTTCTTCTTCTTCAATAAGACTTTCATTCGATCGTCGTCGTTTTTCACTATCACTCGATGACGATGATTGACGTTTTCGTACTGCTGCTGCTGCTGCTGCCGCTGCCGCTGCAGTTGAATCATGATTTCGTCTGAGAGCTACAATTGCAACTAATGATGTTGGAGATGATGTTCGTCTCGGATTACCATCGGCATTTTGTTGATTATGAGGATGATGATGATCAGTATTAAAAAACAGAATATTACTACTTGATTTCGTTGTTATCGGTTGATATTCTTGAGTATAATATGTCGAACATATCGACTGAGAATTGGTTACTGTTGAAAGACATGTTTGATATCGAACATCGCTCTCATTTGTTGGATCGAACAGACCACCGAATGCAATCGGTATATGATCTAATGTGTAATTGTATTGATCGAGAAGAGTTTCACGTATTTGATCGGGTGTCTGCATTGAGACCTAATCGAATTAAGAAAATAGAAGAGATTAAGTCAATTGACATCAAGACAAATGAAATAGTGAAGATAATATAGAACGAACATGCGTGCAAAAGAGAGGGATGCAAGTGAGAAGTGTGCGTGTGCGATTTTTTGTTTTATTTGATAAATTCGGATGCATGGACACATAATGTATTCTCACCCTCTCACGAAGTTTTCGAGTTAGAAAAATGGCGAGTACCTTATAGGCTATTTTGAACCATTTGGGAGCTGAAATGATAAAGATATTTTTTACCATTGCTGGATAACCTCCCTGAAAAAGAAAAGGCAAAACGTTGTTCGAATAAAAGATCTTTTTGCGGAACTTCTTTCGAATTTACCTGAAGAAGTTTAAGAATTTTCTTGCTAAGATTCATATCGAATTGCGATGCTGAACAATTCTGCATATCGTAAATAAAATTTAAACCATTTTGTTGAACATCCAAACTAAGATTTGCATTGAAACATAGAAATCAATTTGTTTTTAAACAAACAATTTACCTTTCAGTGGCAACGTCAAGTTGACAGATTAATGCTTGTAGTGCAACTAATTCTTTGTCTTGTTGAGAAAGAGAATTTGCTGATGTTGAATTAAGAAAATTTGAAGCTGTAAAACAGACAACTAGTGGCTGATTGGGTACGAACGGCTATGAAAAGAATGAAATTGTCAAACGATAAAACTTGGAGCTGTTTTCATACCAATGAAAAGAATTTATTGGATTGTATTTCGCGAATTAAATGAGGATTATTTATCCAAATACGATCAAGATTTTCACTCTTACGAATATTCTAAAAATCAAAATATTCACGAGTCGAAATATTTCTTCTCAAAAATCCGAATACAAACTTCATGAGTTCTGTACAAAGTTATAGCTCGATTGACATCAAATTTCACTGGAATCAAAAATTTCATTGCTATATTCCACTTAACACGTGCTTCATCACTAGTAGAATTCACAGGCCATCCCATACGTTTGAGAAAACCTTGAATTTGCTACAAAAAAAAACGATGTAATTGATATTAAAATTCAAATACCAGACAATTTCGTTTACGGATTTAATAATTTCAATAGGATCGTATTCGACAACTGTAACTAGGGAACAAGACATTTTCTAATGCGTTTTCTTTTTCTTATGCTTATATAGTTGACTCAAGGTTGAAATCTTCGAAATGATACTCAACCCTAATCAGACCAATAGTCGTCTGGCTTTTTTTCCGCGAAAGCCTCGCACTTTGTTCTTTGCTGTGTGTGTGAACAGAACGTAAAACATTCACACACATGAAAAATAAAACATTTTTCGGTTTGTCAATAATTGTGAAAAAAAAAGAATTTTCTACGAATTTTGCATTTCGATATATACATACACGATTGGAATCTGTAGAAGAAGATGTCGTAGGATCGATTATATTTTCACTTAACGGACGAATTTTTAACAGACTAACAGGTGTTTTAGGATTGGCTGAATTTCCATTTAAAACCTGATTTGTTTGACCTTCAACGAGAGTATTTGTCATGGTCGTTGCACGAAATGGTTTTATAGCAAGTGATCGAAACAAAGAAAACAAATCGTTCGATACTGAATGTCGTTGTTGCATGGAATTGCCTGGCAGAGTCGTTTGAGTTGAATATCGTAGACGTCGTTGACGTGTTGTTGTCGTTGCATTCGATGTCTCATAGATTGTTGTTGATGATCCCGAGATTGTACGACGTGATGAATCTTTCGTTAAACGAGTTCGTGATTGTTCATAGAGAGATGTTTGACTGGTAAAACGATGTTCGTCGAATACATCAGTAGCCATGATAGTAGTTTGTCTTTTACCTGTCGTTTACTCGTGATTTGTAGGTTTTTTCTGTCGTTTTCTCTCTTTTTTTTTCAATATTCAATAATCAATAAAAATCGATTGAGACAAGGTAAAAAAAGCAAAGCAAGCGGAACGTAATCGAATATGAAGGTGTAGGTAAATAAACGCACGTTTTTTGTATCCAATGTTGGATGTTTTTCGTTTGTAAATAGGTTCAAATGTAGGAAGCAAATCAGTTCGTAATACGACGACGAAAAACACGTTGTCTATTTCGACTACAGCTCGTTTATTCTCTTCTTCTTTTTCTCCTTTCTTTTACTTTATACAGGTAAAAGCAAAAAAAAAGAAGGAGTACGAATCATTGAATAGTTTCTTTTCTCTCTCGTCTTTTTTTTTGTATTCTCCGCCATTGTATATCAATGAAGTTTTTTTTTCTTCTCTTTTTGTCCTAATGTCCTCTTCACCGGCAATGTATTGTGTCCGATTACTTGCTCGCGTGCATATACACAATAAGGTCTCTATGTATGTTCATTGTTGTCAAAAGGGATACTACTCATCTGTCAAGAGGAAATGACGTTTTTTCTTCTTCTTCTTTTATCTCTTTTATTGTCAACGAAGAAGTTATGATTTGCACAAGATATAATATGTAAAGACACAATCCATGGCTCAGATGAAATCGGTTGATTAAATCTAATCATTAATTAGTGTTTACGTCAAAAAGAAAAACATTACAAAAACCTGTCAATATCGTCACGAACATTCCAAACATATTTTCCTAATCATGGATATTTATCAATATAAACATTTTTTTCTTGCTCGTCTCTTGATAATACAAACCTGATCGAAACCGTTGGGATTGTCAGAAACGATGATCGATCGATAACGTTTGAAAAAATACCAAAAATTCAAACATTTATTTAGAAATCGACACATTCAGTTAAATAAAAAGAAAAATCGAGAAAGAAATCTAATGCATAGAGTATATCTTCAATTTAATCGCTTGAATGATGGCATTTCCAGATAGAGAGAGGGAGAGAGAGAGAGAGAAAGAGAAAGAAAATGAGGGTCACCCTCAACTTTCCTCAAACACACATCTATTGTGTGATAGAACGAACGATGCAAACATAACGACGTTACTTAACTGGATTAGTTCAATAAGAAAATTAAACTTACATTTTCTTCTTCTTCATATCGAATGTCCATAAGAAATAGAAATATTATTGTCAAAAATATCTAGAAGATAAAAGAAAAACAATATTTCACTACCCGCCATTTCATATAAATTCTTTTTTTTCCGAAAACAAAACAAACGCAAATTGCACACGTCGATGAATTGTTCGTCAAAATAATTATTTATCTATTTATTTTATTTGTCAATGATAAATTCTTATAGTTCATTAAAAATTTTAAAAAATGAATTTACTAATTTAATGAAAGATCCTCCTGAAGGATTTCGTGTTGAACCTGATCCAAACGATTTCTCTATTTGGCATGTCGGCATATTTGGCCCGCCAGATACACTCTTTTCTGGCGGTTATTACAAAGCTATACTTAAATTTCCCGATGATTACCCTTATCGACCTCCAACATTAAGATTTCTGTCTGATATGTGGCATCCAAATGTCTATCCAGATGGACATATCTGTATATCGATACTTCATGAACCTGGCGATGATGAACGTAGCGGAGAAGAAGCATGCGAACGATGGAGTGTAGCACAAAATGTCCGATCAATTCTTTTGAGTATTATTTCTATGCTTAATGAGCCTAATATATCGTCGCCTGCAAATATCGACGCAAGTATCGAATATCGAAAATACAAAGAAGATCCTATTCAATATCCGACATATAAAGAAAAGCTCGAGTATCACTAAATCTCGTTGTTGTCTATCAAAGGCTGTCATTTGTTTTTAGTCGTCTGATTGAAAAAAGTCAAATGATTGCAAAACGAGAAGGCATTGAAATTCCTCAGACGATCGACGAATATACAAAGCGTTTCGACAAGAAATTACCAGGCATTTCCAATGATAACATGCAAGATTATATAATTGATGAAGACGGTGATGACGATGACGATGATGACGATGAACAGTCGGAAAATCGTTCTCAATCATCTCGAATCAAGCTGCATACAAATTCTGAAATTAAAATTGCAATCAAATCAACAACACAACAATATTCGACGACGAATAATTCATGTAGAGATTCAGTAAAATAGTTATATTTCAATAGAATATAGTCAATAGTAATAATTAATTATTATTATTATTTTTGATTAAAATTCATAGTGAAAGAACAAAATACAAAATGAATTAAAAGGAAAGAGAGAGAGAGACAATCAAGTCGATAAAATAAAATGGCAAAACAAAAAAGGTCTGTTGCGTGTTTTTCTTTGTAATTACTAAACATTTGGTCGTGTAACATTAAATCTACTGGCACTGTTCTATTAATTACGTACATGAGTATCTAATTGAATCAACTAAAATAGTCAAGTCAGTCTTTGCTCGTTTTCACACTGAGATAATAGCAAATTCTGACGCAAAAATAAAATAAAATAAAATATATCTATATACACATTCAAGACACTATTGCAAAGAAAAATTCTTTTGTTTGTTTGTTCAAATTGGCAAGGCATTGTGTGTATTGTTTTGGCAGTTGGTTTTATTGAATATGTAGGACAGGTGTTTGTAGAAATAATTCGCTATCAGCCGACACAATCGGGATATTTCCTGATTTGTGATAGGTGATTAAATGTTGAATAGAATCGAATTCGTAATCTTTCGTACGAATCTAAAAGAAGCAATGTATATTTAATTTCGATAAATATTAATGCGAAGGTTCGTTCTTACGACTCCCTCGGGATCAACAAGAAGTAAATGTTTGAATTGATCATTGTAGCGACCTGAGAGAATAAATTGGCCGGGACATTTCGCACTTTCACGTACGAGAAAATCACCACTATGTGCTAATAAATGTTCAGCCTAGAATATATAAATTACAAATTTGAGTTTACAAGATTATGATGACATTTATTAAAAATATACTTCTTCACGATTCATCTTTCCGTGAAACCAATTTTCTTTGTAAACATCTTGACTATTGATTGAGTTTGTTACATCTTCGAGAATAAGAAGAAAAACATTAGTTTATATTTATCTTTCGTCTGAAGTTCGATAAGTGGTCAATCGAATGTTTACGTAATTGTTCAAAAGAAGAACAAAAAAAAACTACTCAACACTTATATACATATGTGCAATTGAATGTATTTATTCAAGAAGTAATTGAAGTTCATTTTACATGACAATATCAGATAGTTCGAGATCAAGTATTACATATGTTGCTTATCTGACATTGACCATGAACTATTAGGCATAACAGAAGGAAAAGAATATGTCTGCACCACTGCTCATCAATAATTATCTTCGATATACATCGAACATATATCTACACGTACTTGATGTCTGTTCGAGTTGATTGGTATTTGCTGATGGTACAAATTGATTTTCTTGTTCATTTTTCGTCTACGAAGAAATCGAGCAGTTCTCAAGAGAAATATGAAGAAAAAAAAACAAATCTATTATTTACCGATTGGAATTTTTCATCGAATTCAGATGTTTTTAATGGTCTGAATGAATCAAAGAAGAATAAATAAACAGAAAACATACAAATCATTACTCATTTTGTTCAGCTGCTGTTTGTTGTGATTGTATAAATTCATTGTATCTCAATTCGAAAGCTTGACCAATAGTTGTTATAACATCGAGAGATTCATTTGGTTGACATGATAGAACGTGACAAGCCCGTTTATTCATATTATCTTTCGCGACATAAGCTACATAATCTTTTGTATCCTAAAATCAATTCATCAAAATTCGATAAGAAAAAAGTCAAAAAGAAAAACGTTGTTCGTAATACATGTTCACCAGCACTGGCAAATGAAATGCCTTCCATTCGATGTGAGCAAAGTACTTGCGAATCACTTAGTCGTTTGAGAACAAGTGCTTCGGTATTAATTATTAATTGCACAGGTGTTTGACTATGTAAAAGGTTGGCTTGTGATGCAATCATCGATTGTTCAACGGCGGTTTGTTCCGTCTAATTAAAATTGTACAGATTCGAATTGTTGTTGTTTTTTTTTCTTACTTTTCGACGATCTCGAAGTGCGATGCCAGCAGCTGCAGATACTAATCGAATGGAATCTCGTGCTACTTTTGTTCGATTTTCGAAATCAAGTGTTTTCATCGAACAAAGTACTTCAATTGAACCGAGATACTGTTGTTTTTTAGAAAAAAAGAAAAAGAAAGAGAGAGATAACAATAACAAAAACAAAACTCTTTGAACATACATTGACATTGTAACTAACACCACAATTTGAATAAAGTTCAGCATCGGAATGTATCCAACGTGTTTCCTCGTCGTTTGTTGTCATCATTGACGATAAATTCAAAACCATGTAATAATCAAAACAAAACAAATAAGAAAGAAATCGTGTAGTCAACAAGTGAAATCGATATGAAAGAAAATGATTGACAGTTTAATCTACATAGTCTTCCTCCTCGTCGTTCGTCAAGAGTAGAACAGGAAAAGAATGGATGGCTAGTAGACTTTCGAGTCAGATCAAATCAATCCATAGATGTCAGACATAGATGATTTTATTATTATTCAATAATAATAATTGGTGGGTTCTTTTTAACCTTATAAAAATCCAAATCAGATTATTGTTAGCAATGATAATTCTTTTTTTTTATTATTACATTACAATATGTCGAGCGAACGTGTCAGTTATACTCCCGGTAGAGATGGAAGGTAGACTAGTTGTTTCTTTCGAAATTAAAAATCAAAATGTTTTACTTTAGATTTGTTCGACAACCATCCTATCAACCTCGGTCAGCGAACCCGTTTGTTGAAATCGGACGATTTTTTTACAATTTAATAACCGCTTTATTTAAAATTATGAATCTCATTCATATGATTCTTAATTATATCAACAACACGTTATCATCGTTGCCTTTCTTTGTTCGATATTTTGTTCACATTATCCTAACGATTTCCTTTCCATTCTATAAAATCTATCAAATTTATTTGGCGTTGGCTAATCGTATTTATCAAATTATCTATCCACTTTATCGTGCAGTAACATTATTAGCACGCATACTGACATTTTTTATTCAATTACCAGTACGCATAGTTACTTATCTACTTACATCATTAGAAAATCTTTTGAAAACTTTAATAATCTTAATCATTATTGTTTGTTTAATCTTTGCAATATCATTGATATTTTTGGATGACAAACAGATCGATTATATGAAATCTTATTTTCATAACAAAACGAATCAATTCTTCAATGATAGTTTCATTTAATTTTCTTTATTGAAAACGTTTTTTTTTTGTTTGTTGTTTGTAAGACACAAGACAGAACTAAATACACATACGAGCAGGTACTCAATTGAAATAAATAAATACTATGTATATATACAAAAAAAAGAAAATGAGGGAAAAAATGCCCTTGAAACTGTTTGTTATGCTGATCTTGAGAGAAAGATTCGAAAATAAACGAATGATAATCGATCTATCTATCTGACGGGCATGAAATCAGTTTATTTCCATGGCAATTTAAATGGTAATTTTTCCGTAATGGAATTGAATGCCGTTGTTGCCATTTTAATTGGATCGAAACCTAAAAAAATGACAATTCGAGAATATTTCATTTCGAAAAGTCAAATCAATCCTACTATCATCATCATCCGGCAAAGGTATAGGTCCTTTTTTATCGGCTGTTAAACGTCCTTCACATGGTTGTAAAGCTGGAGGAAGTTCTTCTTCTTTTTTCTTGATATTATACTAGATAAAAAAAACAAATGACAAAAGAACAATGATTAATTTTCTATTTTGAAAATAATCGATCCTGATATTTCGTGACAAGATAAACGACTATTAACTACGTTCTCTCAAGAGTACACTCGAAATATTAATTTGAATTGTTTACTTTTTCTCGAATATTTTGTCGAACTTCTTCGCGTTGTCGTTCCATTTTAGCATATTTTGCATTTCGCTTTTCATCGGCTTCACGTCGAGCTTCAGCAACCTAAAGATAAAATAAAAACAAAGGCTTAAATCCTGTTTTGTTTTCCTATCATCATCTCATTATTAATCTTCTTTCTTTCTAATTATCCTATTAAAAACAAACAAACGTAATTCAATCTTCGATGTTCCTCACCATGGGTGTATCAATCATACTCTTTCGACGAGGTGTCGTCGGTGTAGTTGACAGTGATGAAGGTGTGGATTTAGTAAATGGTGGTACGAGTGAAAGACGTCGTACTGGATTCGGCGTTCCAGTCGAGAGGAAAAATGTGTTAATACTAAGTTTATCCATAGATATTTTTCGTCGTCTACTGAGAGAGAAATAAAAATGCAAAATAACAAAATCAAGTAATCGACTATTATGAGTTTTTTTTTGTGTTTGAAACTATTGAAGTCGTTAGTGCATGTTAATAATGATAATGTAGGAGTGCGAGACGATAGAAAATGTGTTTATATTAGTAGCAAAAAAAATAAAAGAGAAGAGACTCAAACAAAATTGCTTTCCATTGAATGTTCACTTGAAAAACGACGAGAGGGGCAAAAAGAAGAGAATATAAAGGAGGATAAGATGAAGAGAAAGATAGCAAGAAATTAATATATGATGAAGAAAAAAAAAATAATAAGAGAATAATGCAGAAACGAATATGAGTTTGATTTTGTTTTTCATACTCAATCATTGTAATTTATCATTCTGTCAGAATAGAAATTGAACATTCTCCGTTGTAGTCTCTTTTTTTTTCTTGTCGAACATGAACAAAGAAAGACGCTAAACTAACGGCATTTATAGCGCGTGCGCCATTGTTAAGAAGATAAAGTATGATTTCGATATAAATCATTGTCGATTCAACCGAGCACAAATAACACTTCAAATGATATACTTATTATTAATAATAAAGAAGAAGAGGGAGAGAAAAAAAAAAGAAAAAAAAGAGAAGAAATAGAAAATCAAAAATAGACTCGTTTCAATAGATGACTATTTTAGATATCACGTTGGATATAAAAAGCAATAAAATATTTCAATTATTCAACAGATTACGATGTTAACGAATGAAATATAGGATGCTATTTGCATGTATGTGTTTACCTCTGGATCTTCTTCATCGTCACCGCCACCGGCTTCCTTTTTCTCCCCATCACCGCCGGCTAATTCTAAAATACGACGAAAAAAAACGATGATTTATCAATAGGAATCATTTACAACATGATTATATTTTTCGAAGACAAACAAAACAAAACTTTACTTTTATTATCAATCGTGTTACTCATCTTGATTCTCAACGAGTTGATCGTAAACTGAATGAGTTTTTTCTTTTCTCTTGTCTTCTCTTTTCTTTTTTCATAACCAACTTATCTATCTTCTTCCTCTGTCAAAAGTTCTTCTCTCTCATTGCTCGTGTCTCTGCATTTTTGTTGTTGTTCTTCTTCTTCTTCTTCTTATTTTTTTAAAAGCTCAATGACATCGCTAATTCATTCGGATGTGAACATCATCAAATCAGCTGCCGGCCTACATACAGAACATGGAAGCTTCATTATAATACTATCGCAAACTAGACGAACGAGTATTTGACTGAGTATTATTAATAATGTTTTTTTTCTCTTTTGCATATAGATCAACGAATGAACATCGAGCTTGTTTTGTGATCTAACTCTTATTTCCTATTGAATATTTTGTTCGGAATAAATATAAGTATATTTGAAGAAGCAAATAGATGGCCAAAGAAATGTTTCTCGATGAGAAATAATCAAAAACATATTTATTTCAGTCGAGTAGTTAATCAGTTCCCGTTTCTTGTTGAGACAAACTATTCAATTGAATAAGTAATCGAATAATTCAATATTGACAAAAGATCAATTTTCTCGTTTTCGTTATCTCTTTTTCTCGTGTATGTGTGTCATATACCTTTAACTTTATCTAACTGCGAACCCATCATTTGTTTCATGATAAATGAGGCCATGATGATTTATTAATTATGCACAGTTGAATAAATTCGAATATAGAGTCAATTGACACCTAGAATAAAACAAAAAAAAACTATTAAATGTGTCGATTTATTCTTTCACATTGGAAATTCAATCAGATTGATGTGCTAATTCAAATAGTGCTAACATATCTCTTGACTAGAAAAACATGAATCGTGCTTTTTATCCTCATTATTATTCTTTCTTTTTTTCTTCTTCTCCTTTTTCTTTTTTTTTCTCCTCTCTCTCTCTTGTCATTACAATTCCAATTAATTCGCCCGTCAACAACTCGCTAGTATCTTTCTTTTTTTTCTCCTTGTATTTATTCTACTGTCATTTTGATAGAAAACTACAACGATCTTACTCCTCTTCTTCGTCATCGTCTTCTCCTCTTTCTTGTTCTCCTTCGTTTCTTTTGCTTCTCGGCTATTTTACAAATATAACTGTCAGTATGAGTGCATGTTCTTGTGCATAGTTCTTGTCTAGAAAATCGTAATGAAAAAAAAATCGAAGGAAACGACCATAGAAAAAAAAAATTCGATGAATACAAAAGGAAAACTCCTACATCAACTTTGTTATTACAATATCTCGAGATAGAGACGAACGCGTTCAATGTCATTATGCATGTCGGCTACAAAAAAAACGAGCGCACGAGAATGAGAAAAATCTCCAAAAAAAAAACGACGGACGAAATTGCCCGTTGCTGTTACTTTTATTATTATTGTTTTGTTTTTTGCTTCAAAGTCTCATTTTTTTAACATTACTGACAGAAGATCGATCAAAACAACGCGCAAGTATATAGAAAACAGATGATCAAATGAGAATTCATCATGAAGAAAATACTTCTTTTTATTTCAAATATTTTCACAGACATTGCTTTTGGTTTTCTAGTAAATGAGATTCTCTTATTTTTCTCTCGAAAAATCAACTTTCCATCGCCGACAGATGCATACTAAATTAGAGTAAAATAAATTGAGAAAGAAAGAGAAGAAAAAAAGAAAGTTAATCAAGAACCTATGCATATGTTGTGTTAAAACAACAGAGTGAAACTGTCGGATAACAAAAAAAGAAAACTGACTTTGACATTTGTTAATGTTTCAAAGTTTTTCACAAATATTTTCTCGTTGGATTAATCAAAACATTGAACACCTTTATTTAGCACAAGAGGAAAACACATGAGATGAATGATACGATCAAGTCTCAAGATTTAGATTAGCATGTTTTCAACATGAAACCAATCGTATTCTGTTGCACACACACACACACACACACACATAAATATATAAAACCAAAGAGGCAAAAACTCATATGAACGTAGTTTTAGGAGAGACTCTACGATCGATCTGATCGGAAGAGAGAGGAAAAATGGTGTGAAAGATATTTGATAGTTATAGAATCGGTTCCCAGCGCCTCGATCCTTTTTTTTATACTTTTCTCTCTCTCTCTCTCCTTCTACACTCGAACCTACGCCGTCCGTTACATTGTCGTCGACAATGATGTGACTAGGATTCGATTCAAAAAGACTTTCTCTCCCTCTCTTTTTCCTGCTTGTCTCGTAGAACGACATGGGCATCAGTCCCACTTACATACATAGGGTGGGGAGAGAAATAGTGAACGGCAGTATTTTACTACCATGAACAAGCGATGACATCGCATGGAAAAAGGAAAAGAAAGGGGAAGAAAAATTGTAGTCATATATACGATCTAACTAGCTGTAGAATTGGAAAAGGAAGAGAAAGGAGGAAAAAAACTGAATACTCTCTTTCTCTCTTTGTCTCGTTCCGTTCTAGATTGCGTTCGGTAAGAAAGAAGAATAATGAAAAACAGAAGAAGAAGAAGAAATTCAATCAATTATTATTGTAATATTTTTTACAAGAAAAAAATAGGTCACGTTCAAAATCTCGTCTAATTAAAGCCTTCTACAGGCCATTTGAATTTCTTGTGTAAGGATTCTTGTCCACGAGCGTATTTGCCGTATTTTTCTAGCGTACAACTTGTATCTGCTGTTCGCCAGCCAATTAATCGATTCGTTGTCAATGGAATAGGGCGTGGCGATGGACTGGCATGTGCAGCAGTTGCTTGACGATCGTTTGTTGATGGTGAACGAGCATTTGATAGATGATTTTTTGGATCATACAATGAATTCTACGGATATAATTGATCAATGAAAAATAATTTTCTATTCGAATCTACTTGAAGTTCAGTGTCACTCAAAAAACCCCATCGTTGATTGTAGAATTTTTGTGCTGTCTCGATTTTTGATATATGATCTTTCCTACGAACATTCGTCGTTGAGAAATGAGAATATATAAATAATAAATGGAAAATGATTAAATCAAATTACCAGATAAGATCTTTGACAACGGAGGATTTTTTATCATTGTATTGATCAATATGTTTTATTGATGCATCCATGCTAATGTTCGAAACGAGAATCGTGCAAGTAAAATGACGAATAAAAACGAGAAAATTGAAAGAATAGAAACGAACGACAACACAATACCGATTCTAATGAGAGAGTAAACAAAACTATTGAATTCAATCGACGAACTAAATGGAATTAAATGAAAAGATGAACAAAAAACATATTACTACGTGCGAAATACCTAGAATAAATTTGTTCTGTGACTCGAAATAAATGAAAATTAATCCCAAGAGTTTTCCGATCAATTTTTTCATACGTTATCTCAAATTGAATAATGACCTAAAAATAGATTAAAATCCAGGTCGATTTCGAAATAACTGCCAAATTAGAACATGTGATCAATTCGATTTCGTTCTTTACTAATAGATGCAACAGCTGTGTCTATATGTCGCCTTATTATTTCTATGGAATGAAATCACAAGTTTCAACTATTCTTATTGAATAAAAAAACAAAGAAGTCAGCAGACAAGTCAATAGTACAAATCATGCATTGCAATGATGATAATGAAATTGGTATGTTGATTACGTTGCATGTCAATCATTTTGATATGACGAATAGAAGTGACTGATAGATTTTTGATTTTTACTGTGTCACAGTTTCCGCTTTCATTCATGTGAGAAGAAAGAGCATAACAAAAAGAAACCAAATGCACTGATCAAACAGACTATTAGTTAAGCTCGTTGACTATCATGTCGTCACAGTCCGATGATGATATATTTAATCATTCACTTGCAAATAATCATCATCAGTTGCATTTGAATTCGTTGATATTAACCACTATGCGTAATTTTGAAGATTTTTATATTGAAATAAAAGAGATTTGGAATAGTTTGTTTGATTTTCTAGCCGATACACTCAATTCGTTAGTTCATACGGCTAAATCGAATTCATTTTCTACGCAAGAAAACGGCGAGAATGAACGAAATTCGCAGAATTCTCGTAAAATAAGTGTACTCGATGAGAAAGCTCTACGTGAAGATGATACGAAGATCGTTCGTGATCAACGTATTGAAACAATGAGTCGATGCTATGAAACAATTCTCGGAAGTATTGGCGAAGATCCATCGCGTCAAGGTAGATTTTTATTATTTTGTTTTATAAAGTTTTCATTCAAGGTTCTTGTTTCTAAAAAAGGACTGCTGAAAACGCCAAAACGTGCAGCTGAAGTACGTCTTGCCAATAATAGCGAAACAATCGTTTTGATGAAATTCTCGTTTAGGCTCTTGTTTTCTTTACCAAAGGTTACGAACAATCAATTCGAGATGTTGTTAGTGATGCAATATTCGATGAAGACTGTGAAAATATGGTTGTCGTCAAAGAAATTGATATGTATTCCCTCTGTGAACATCACATGTAAATTTCAATTGATTGATTTATCGATTAATACTGATGCGTCGGATTATTTTTAGGGTGCCCTTCTTCGGCAAAGTATCTGTTGGTTATCTTCCAAATAAACGAGTTCTTGGTTTGAGCAAAATCGCCAGGTAATTTGCGGACGTTTTTAAAAATAGATCAACGGATAATAAATTCATCAATCAATATTTAGAATCGTTGAAGTATTCAGTCGACGTTTGCAAGGTTTGTCACCTAAAAATAATTATGAGCTAAAGTCACTTGTAAATTGATTGATTGATTGATTTCAGTTCAAGAACGTTTAACACGACAGATTGCAGAAGCTATTGCCGAAGCAATTCAACCTCGAGGTGTTGCCGTTATTGTCGAATGCCTGTAAGTCGACATAAATAATAAATTCAATGAAAATCTTTCTTTTTTCTGTTCTGTGTGAAGACACATGTGCATGATTATGCGAGGCGCGCAAAAGGTCAATTCACGTACGACAACATCGGCTATGTTAGGCGTCTTTCGTGAAGATCCGAAGTCACGCGAAGAATTTCTCTCACTCGGTCGAATCAATTCATTTTAAAAATTGAAATCTGTTTTCTGTTTCATTCGTCAACAAATGTCATTTGTAAATAAACTTGAATTTTTATTTACAATAATCAAGCACAGACACAAAAAAAGCAGAAACTTATTACGAAACATTCATTTCAGGTGTGTCCGGTTGAGACGAAAATCGAAAGTCTAATGAAGTTATCGACATCATACGTAACGGATGATAATCTCGATGAAATCCAACGGATTTCGAACGAAATCTCGAGACTTGTTTACTTTGTCGGATCGGTTTCGGTCGTTCGAAATTCGTTGTTGTTCGTGTTAAATTTGTTAACAATGACGAATACATAAACGGATTAAAACACGAACTAAACGGTTGTAAGAATAGAACGGCTAGTTTAATATTAGTAAAATGTAAACCATAATTATTGATTTCATTCGAATCTGTCGGATGAACGATCAATGCTAAAAATATAAAAATAACCAAAGGTATTCGACTGACACAGATCGCTATGTTAAGCATTAAGATTTTCAATGTTGTTCGAGCGTCATTAATCGTATGAACATGAGATTTACTGAAATTAAAACAAATCAAACCATTACAAGTTGTAATTATTCCGATAAATGCAAGATCGAAGAGAATTAATAGAGATAAATAGAATCGATCGAACAATGTTTCAATACGAAATGGTACACACAATGAATTCGAATGAAAATCATTGACATTTATCAATGGTAACGAGGCAACGAGCAGACTGACGAGCCAACCGAGTAAAATAACCGTAAAAGTAAACTTTGGTGGCCATGGTGTTTGACGTTTAAATGAAAATAGAATTGTGTAGAATCGTTCGAATGTGAGTAGAGTCAATGCATAGATCGATGATTGTATGCCGAAAATATAAATAAAACCAGCGAATGTACATAAATTTGATTTCGTCCAAAGATGAGTTTTGATGTAGAAAGTTTCTCGAAATTGAATATCGATTATTCCAACGAGAATCAAATAGATTGTCGAAATAAAATCAGCAAGAGCTAAATTCGAACTGAATAATGTCGCGCTTAACCAACGATTGTACGATGTTGTGATTAGACGGTAGATTGTCATGATTAACGCGGCTAAATTCGATATAACAGAAATACAAACAATAAGAAGAAACGTAAATCGAGAGAATTTTGTTGGAAATAACGATTCACATGCAGTCATTGAATCGGGCGATGGAAAACAAGTTCGTTCGGAATGAAATGATATCGATGAAGATGATTGTTCGAGTGAAAATGCTGAAGATTGTTTTGTTTTGTAGATTTTAAAATCGCTATCATAATTACAGCAGAAATATGCATAGGGAAAGGAGATTTTAGTTAAATAAGGAAAGTAATTTGACCAATTTTTATTGATTTGTAATTCGTTATTTGCTCGTAAATTGAGAATTTTAATAGATGTTAAGAATTTTTGTGAAGTTAAATGAAACTTTTCGATTTGATTATATGATAAATCGAATTTCGTTAGGAGAACTGTTCGATTGAAATTATCCGATGAGATCGATTTGATTGTATTATACGATAAATCAAGAGTACGTAATCGAGGAAATTCATCGAGATTCAAATATGATAGATTACTGATTTGATTATGAGTTAGATAGAGATTCGAAATTGAAAGTAAAACATGTTCTCGACTAGTGAATTGCTTGAGAAATGAATGTGTTATATGTAAAGTTTGCAGATTCGAGCAAAGATGCAAATCATGTTCGATGATTTGCTCAATATGTGAATAATCGATTTCGATCGATGATAAATTTCGATTGTACTTACATAACCAAGTAGGAAATTTGTTGAGATACGTATGTTCAACGATTAAATTCGACAATGTTGACGGAGAATAAAATGGTAAAATCAATGATTCGAATGGATATTCTACAATGATTAGAGAATAAATATTTCGATTGAGACTACCATAATAATATCCATTTGTTAGACGAAGTTTCCTTGGCGATATCAGATAACTACTGTTTATTGTTGAGATATTGTAATGAGTGAAATTCGATGAATGACATGAGATTTCGTCATCATTGATATCATGTAATTCACAATTCGAATGAGATTTAATCGAAAAGATACAACAGTTGAGAATGACGACGCATTTTATCCACGACATTTTTTCTAATTGAACTCGATAAATGCTCTTGCTATTTAATAATAGTTTTTTTTCTTCTTCTTTTCTTCTGTTTAAACTCTTCTCGAAGTCTTGATGAAAAACAGATATTTAACATTTATGTTAATTAAAGCAAGGAACTTTAAATAGTTTCTATTTATATATATTTGTCATTTGATGTGATTTGTGTATATATATTTCACATATCTTCACTACAGGTACACGATCATTGAGAGAGAGAGAAAAAGAGAGACAAAAGGCTGCGCAAAATGAAAAAAAAGAAAAAGAAAAAGAAAAAAAATGTCAGACAAAAGAAAAACAATGTCGACGAGAATCTCTGATTAATCGATCATTCTCGGTTCTGCTTTGATATCAGCAACCATGAATCGTTGATGATGCATATGAAACAATGTTGGATGTGGAAGATGATGATCGCGATTGAGATCATCGGCTTCGGATTCGACAGTTTTCATTCGATGATCATCGTTTATATTTGAATTTACATTGATTGAATGTGTTTTAACCTACAAGAAAACAAAATCATTTTCAAATTAAATTTTTGTTTTCGAAAAAACGTACGTGTTTGTTTAAATGATCACTACGCATAAAACGTTTTCCACAAATTTGACAAGCAAATCGTTTTTCACCTAGAAAAGAAAAAGATAATTATGAAATGATTGATACAATCATGACAAGGGCGTGCACAAAGATTATCTATCGCATAATACAAAACTTGTTTTTCTTGTTTGATTGATTGATTCGTTCGTTCGTTCGTTCGTTTTTTGTGTTGTTATCCTTTCTTTCCTACTTCTACCCTATGATCATCTCGATGTCAATGTTTATTCAAATTCACGCATGACTAAATTCATTCCAATGGAAATAATAGAGTTGACCCTCGCAAGTTAATTATCGCGTCAATGTTCGATATTTTGCTCTCGATTAGCCTTGACCATAGTGGTCATTTCAAGGTGGGCGGACAAGATAAATCGAATAGTTTCTTTTTTTTTGCCCAGTTTTAATGGACTGAAGATGAGCAAATGATCGGGTGTCACAGCTAATGAATAGGCTATTTCATACATACCTGTATGAGTGCGTAAATGTCGTTGAAGTTCATCACTACGAGTAAATCGTTTGCCACAAAATAACCAATTACATACAAATGGTCGTTCGCCTAAACAGAAATAGATAAAAACAAAAAGTATGCGTGTCACAAGTCAATTCAGATACAAAAAAGAAAAACAACAAGCCAAAATGATGAAATTCGATTCATTAAATACACGCAAGACGATACAAGTATATAATTATCGATTAGATTGACATATTTGAAATGTATTTACCTGTATGCCAACGTAGATGAGCTTTGAGATGTGATGTTTTATTGTATTCTTTGCCGCAGCCAGGAATATGACAACTGTGAATATTTCGTTTGCGTAAATTAGCTCCGCCGACAAAACCTAAACGATCGGCTTCGCGACAATTAGGACAATCACATTGAGCTCGTGTAGCTTTCGGTTGTTTGCCAGTGCGCGTGAGATTATTTGAAACGGCAGCATTTTTGGGTGAACTGTTCGAATTATTCGTTGCAGTTGGTGATGATGTTGTGGCTTGAGCTGATGGCGGCGATGGTGTATGAGAAGGAAATGAAGCATTCGATTGAGTAAGCGACGATGTCGGTGCTGTTGATGGAACGACAGGTGGATAGAGTAAACGAAATTCATGTCGATAGGAATCAGCATAAGGATGATTAACGGAAAGGAAATCATTGTAATGTGTTGGTTGAACGTGATGATGTGGATGAGATGAATATTGAATATTTGTTGGTGTGGAAAATAATGGTGTTGGCTGCTGCTG
>ERZ778027.363-NODE-363-length-113614-cov-11.861728_pt1 | contig 113614 bp, 128 predicted proteins | sample MGYA00375757_ERZ778027 | MGnify/ENA primary metagenome ERZ778027 (study PRJEB29350, sample SAMN05389817) | bioreactor metagenome | isolation source: Ammonium sulfate bioreactor | place: South Africa: University of Cape Town | collected 2014-02-18 ...
TGTACATGAAAAGAATAAGAAAGAAAAAACTGAATTTTAAGAACAAAGAGAGAGACAAATCGATAACGTTCACATGCTTGTTTCTGTTTTGCTTTGTGCTTGGTTTGGTTTTGTACATTTTAGATAATTGATTAGGATTTTTTAAAGCGTCGAAACGCGTATTAAACGAAAAAATATATATAGAGAGAAATCTAAAGATACTATTTCATTGATCAGTTCGAACCGTCATTCATTGATAATTGAGCTGTTCGAGCTGATGATGTTGTTGTCGAACGTTTTGGACATGTACGTAGATATTCATCATCACTTAATTGACTCACATCAGGTCGATCACGAACATTATAAGTCAAACAACGTCTTATAAACGCTTTGGCTCCATCGGACACGATCGGTTTCGCCGGAAATTCGACTTCTTTCGCTTTTAGAATCGTTTGATTTTCTAATATTGCTGCTTGAGATTGATTATGTCCGTAAGGTTTTCGTCCGTATAAACATTGAAAAAAAATGCAACCTAAACTCCAAACATCGACTTTCGACGAAATCTTCGGTGGATTCGGTCCTTGAACGAAGACTTCAGGCGGCAAATACCAATAAGTACCCGCGCCTTGAGATGTTAAATCCATGCCGTGCTCGGGATCGTATGTGTCCTCGCACATTTGCTTACTGAGACCGAAATCGGTGATTTTGATTTCGCCACTGCTCGTGCCCGACCCGAGTAGAATATTCGCAGGTTTCAAATCGAAATGAATCACGGGTGGTTTAATGCCAACGTTTAAGTATCTCAATGCACTGACTGTTTGCATAACAACTGAACGAGCTTCTTTCTCCGGGATGTATTTGTGTTGTTTCAAGAAGAAATCGATATCATTGCCTTCGATATACTCGAGAACAGTGCAAAATCTACGATGAAAATAGAAAAATCAATCGATAATTGAGTTTTATTTGTCTCTTACGAGTCCGTATCGATTTCGAATACATCGTACAGTCGGACTATTCGAGGATGATCTAAGGTTTTGAGAATGTCACATTCACGTAAAGCATGTCTAAAGTAAAACACCATTGAATTCGAAATTCAATCGAAAAGTTTTCTACTTGATATAATTGGCTTTCTTTTCTTCTTTCCATTCTTTGTTCAATTGATGAACTTTAACAGCAACATATCGTTGTTCTTTCAAGCAGAACGCTTTGTGAACTTCACTGAAACCACCTTTGCCAATTAAAGTTAATAATAAATATCGATGATTCAAAACTGGATGATCTTGAAATCTGTCGAAACAAAGAAAAAAACGAAAATCAAAATCGAATTCAATCGACGGAAATTCTACCTGGAATGATCTTCGTTGTAGATTCGTTTCAATTCTCTTATATGTAAATTTCTTTCTCGTTCTAATTTCTCGTATTCAACTTGAAGATCCATTTCTTCTTTCTTCAACGACGCCTGTCTCAACCGTAGGATTTCATCGGCTTCATACCAATCACTCATCGACATTCTAGAACAAGACAATGCAAAATCGTTTTTGTTATTTTTCTCTTCCGTTCGTACGCTTTGTTATTATCGCTGTTTTTCATTCCATCATTGCTGCTTTCATCTTGAACGACAAATGCTCCCGTTCGATCCTTCGTTCGCGACTTGGAGTTCGGTGTTTTCGGTGGTTTTTCTTTGACATCACAATTGGGCCGACGACGAAGTAGATTTCGTCGTTCTCGATCGAGATCTTCTCGAGCTCGTTGGATTAATTCTTGTTGTTTGGCTATATCAGTAAACGCCGTGCCGTCGGTCCAATTTTCGACGAAAGTTGCACCTTGTCGTTGAGTTACAAATTGACCTAATCGCAAACGATTCTCCATGCACTTTTGTCGAGCTTGTTTTCGTTCGAGTGTTGACTTAGAAAAGGCAAAAATTCGTTGAATTCTAATTTTATGATTTAGCAAATTACTTTTTCGACAAGTAGTTTCTTGTTCACAGCCAAACATTTGTGTAGAATATTATTTTGTTTATCATGATCTTTTTTTACATCGGTCAATTGACGACGTACATCATCTCGTTCCTAAACAACGAACCGATTGTTTTAGATTTAGTTTTGAGAAATTTTTTACTCGAGTTAACGTTTGAATTAGACTGTTCTTTGCTTCGAGCTCGTTGGATGTCGAATTGATTTGTCCGCTGATATCAGTCTAAACGAAAAGATTTCGATTGGCAAAATGAGAAAAACGACGATTTACTTGAGTTTGTTTGGAATTAACAGTTGAAATATTGGATGATTCGGATGTATGATTGGAATTCGAACAGGAATCACTTTGTGCTGATGAAACCGGCGAAAATCCGATTTCACGATAGTTCGACGACAGTTTCGATGAATTATCTCCCGAGGATTTCTTGTCTTGATTGGGAATATCTTGTTGTTTCATGTTCATATCACTTTTTCGTCGTTTAACTTTCTGTCCGTCGGTTTGTTCATCGAGTTTGGGCGTTCGTTTTCGTCGAACTTTGTCGGTCGTCGACAATTTCTTTCCCGATGGACTGCTGTTCGTCTGCGAGCCAAACAAACGAAACGGGGAACTTGGAATGGACTGAAAATCGATGACTTCTATGTCTGGCTGATTATTAGCAACGTCTGGCTGAGAAAGATTCTATCAACGAGAAAAAAAAACGAATCAATCAATCGATGAAAATGATTTGTTTGTACCCGTTGAAGTACGTTGTTCGTTGGTGATGCTCGATTGCCGTTGTCGACCGAGTCGGTCCGTGGAGGAAATAATTTAAAGGCTATTGCATGAACATCTTGACCTTCGAAAATGAAAAATCAATGAAATTTGTGTTCGAAAAACAATCGATCTTACCACGTGAAGTAAATTGATTGTCTGTTGTTGTTGGTTTCGAAACGAGATTCATTCTAGAATACTTGTCGTTTTTATCATATCTAGAACGGAGACAATGCGACGAAAACATAAATAAACTAGTAAGAACAAACAAATTGCCTTTTTAGGAGAATTTAAAAACACCTATCTGTAGAGGGCACACATCGTATTCACGTGATTAATCGATAGAATCCAAGTGTAAAAGGAAGAACAGAGGCAAAAAACGGAGCAAATGAAAAAACACACATACATACACACCGATTAGAAAATATGAAAAGAAAGAGAACAAAATTTATTCAGTCGAAGGATCCATCCTCATTGGTTTTTAATATGCACACACTAACTATATAGATTTCCGGTTAGAGAAAGAAGAAGAAAAAAAACATGTGTATATCTATCTATGAAACAACAACAAAAAAAAAGACAATGTACTCGTGTTTTTGAGATTATTAATGACGATGAAGAAAGAAAAATAACGAGAGTCAATAGAACATTGATGATTATTTCAATGATAAAGTTCGATAAATACAAATCATCGTAGCGGACAGCTAGAAAAAAAACTTTTTTCGACCGTTCGTATGACTCGACCGATCGATCGTAACAAAAAAATGTTCGTTCAACGAGAATTTATTTGTTCAAAACCAAACCAATCGTGTTCAAAAACAAACACATGATTGAAAGATGTCACTAGTTCGCACACATCGGCATCCTTCTTTCAAAAGAATACTCATGATGATGATGTAATTAAATTCGTTTCTTTTTGTTTGGAGTACTTATGACACTATAATCTATCGAATTGAATTCGAATATAAACACATTTAAGAGAGTATATGTATTGTTTGTCTTACGAGTTGAACAATTCCCAATTCACCTGAATGGTCGTATGTTGCTCAATTCTCGAAAGATTTGTTCTTTATTTTCATTGAACACATATTTCCTTGCTGATTAATCTGCGATGATGCAAGTCATCGAAAAGTTGTAATTCAACACGAGATAACTTCTTATTGATCTATAAGTATATAGATTTAACAGCTTGCACTTCTTCTTCTTCTCTCTGTTTCTTGTACATTAACAAAATTGGAATTGTTCTCACTGGTACTACTAACGAAATAAAAAAATAACTTCTTTCTCTTTCTCTTTCTTCTTTTCCTCTCTCGTATATGTGTATATATATATATATATATATACGAGTTCATATATGAATCTAACGATCAATTATAATGTGTAGGTATGACAAGTGATAGTAGACGAAGGGTATATGTAAATTTTTCTTTTTTTGTTAAAGAAAATTAATTTTTTTTGGAGAGTTCGACATTTGAAATTCTATTCAGTAGAGATTACTTTAATATAAGAAAGAACAAAGAATTCTTTTAGATGATGATTTTTTATATTCTCAAATGAGAGCAAATTTATTTGCAACAGTTTTTCTTTGGCTATTGATTAACTACAATCAAGGTAAATCAACGGAGTTGCATTCGATGGACACAATTGAAATGAGGTCAAAAAGGGGAGGTGTTCTTTGTAAAAGAAGTTAATGTTATTTTAATAGAGACTTTATTTTTGTTATTAGTCGATTTAAAATTCAATTAATCAGTCTCGTGTTTTATTGATTTTAGCTTATTGGATTCGAGATCTGTCCTATTGTCCGCGTAAACGCGACGCTCAACGGCATCGGCAATGTTTTAAATCATGTTTTGATGATAGCGATTGTCGAAGTCGATATCGTTCATGTGTTTGTGATTATGACTGTGGCATGTCATGTGTAAAACGAGGTGACATCGATTGCATGACTTCATTTGTCCATGTTGTTTTTTTCTTCTTCTTCTTCTCTTGATTAAGGTGTCAGTTGTCCATTTTTAACGCCGCCTGAACATGGAAAAATAATTTATTCAAATGAAAATAAGTTTGGCTCGCGTGCAACCTACGAATGTGACGCAGGTTATGTTCTTGAAGGTTCGAAACATCGACATTGCCAAGGCGATATGTGGTGGGGACCAAGTGATACGATTCCTTATTGTGCAAAGGAAGGTAAAACAACAATTTCATTTGACATATCGTCGCATGTCGATCAAGATAAGCATGTCGACTTAGGTGTTCTATTTCTATTATACGCACACAAAAAACGAGAGTCTAGACTAACGAAATAATGTTCAATGAATTGAAGAAAAATGACGATCTAATTAAATTTTGTTTTTGTTTTTCGTAAAAGTTTTTTGTAATCGACCACCGGATATTATCAATGCAGTCAATGATATTCCGAGTACGATAACGACATTTCATGCTGGTTATTCAGTTCGATATACTTGTTTAACTGGTTATGTTGGGTAAACAAAGAAATTGAACGCAAAAACACGAATCAATCGTTTGAATTTCAGAAACGGAACAACGACATCCGAATGTACATTTCTCGGCCAATGGACATTTGCAACATTGAAATGTACTCGTAAGTGATTCGAATTCGACGAGAAAATATTCGATTGAAGAGGTTGTCGTATTGTTGTAGCTATTGATTGTGGCTCACCAGGCGTCTTACGAAATGGTTTTCTTAGTGGAGAACGATTCGATTATCCGAATATAATCGCATTTTTTTGCAATGAAGGCTATGAATTAATCGGAAAAGATACGAGACGTGCTTGTCAGGAGAATGGACTCTGGTCCGGCACCATGCCCTTCTGTCAAAGTATATCGAATTCTTTGTTTGGTGTTTTCTTTTTTGAGAAATTCTTTTTCTATCAGAAAAATCATGCGAATCACCGCCGATGGTTTCTCATAGCGAGATTATTCAACCTGATCGAACGACAAATGAAACAATTCAATATATTTGTCAGGATGGTTATCAACTGAGAGGAGCAGCGATTCTAACATGTGTTCTTGCACAATGGCAACCAACGGCTCCGATTTGCGAACGTAAGATTTTGTTTAAAATGAATTTGGAATTTGATTCGAGAATAAATTTTATTCAGCGATTCGTTGTGATGATCCAACATTGAGATTCAATGGACAAATTGAATCTTTATCGAATGAATATACTGTTAATTCGATTGTTACTTTTCATTGCACATCAAATCTTATTCTTCGAGGTTCGAAATTATCCAAATGTCAACTCAATGGAACATGGTCACCGAAAATTCCTAAATGCGAAAGTTCGTTTTTGTTTTTCTTAAATAACTCTCTCATCGAAATGATTGATTTAGAACCTGAATCTTGTCCAATTCCATCGTTACCTGCTCACGCTCGATTTCTAAGACATCAATCGTTACCTGATCAAATGGCCGATGGAACTCATTTGGAATATGTTTGCGGACAATCTCGACAACGTCGTCGAATCTTTTGTCGACAAGGCAAAATCCTTCCCCGACTACCTCGTTGTTTTCGCGGTATTTTCAATTCGATGATCGATTTAAACTTCAATTCGTGTTTTTCTTTTCCTAGCTTGTCGAGTTCAAAATGGCTCGATAAGATTCTCGAAGAAATTCTATCGTCATCGAGAAATTATTGATTTCACTTGTGCTGACGGATCGCCAATCAATCAAACCATTCATTGTCTCAACGGAAATCTTACACAACAACCGCAATGTCAAGCGATCTCAATATCCTGCGCTGTTCCTCAGACACTTTTCCTACGAAATATCGTCAACACAACACTTCCAACTGGAACATCGCTTCAAATCGGCTCAGCATTTTCCTATCAATGCATCGAAAATAATCAACCAATAAACGAATCAGGTATTGTTCGTTGTCTCGCCAATGGTCAATTGTCACATCAGCCGCAATGTGTGCCGATTTCCTGCAACGAACATCCACCGACAATTCATAATGGTCGACCGATATTTCGATCGACAACACACGGATCCATTGCTCGATATCGATGTTATCCAGGCTATCGATTAGAAAATAATAATCAAGCTAAATTAACCTGTCAATTTGGCTCGTGGCTACCGAAGCAAATGCCAAGATGTTTGCCGAGTAAATCGTAGAACGAAAAGTCTTGTAGATCGTATTTTTCTTTTAGTTTTCTGTTCGAATCCAGGTCCGTTAGACCATGGACGAATCTATGTTGTAATTCGAGATGAACGTGTGTCACCTCTACCGATTCGAAGTGAATTTCGTTCGTATATACCGACTGTCATACACGGTCGAACAATTGAATTTGAATGCAATACAGGTGAAGATCATGTTTAACTTTGAAAAAGAAAAGAAAAGAAAACATATGACTGATGATTTATAGGGTATGTTCTACAAGGACCAAAAGGATTAACATGTAATCATGGTCGATGGATGCCAGCAGAACGACCTCGATGTATTATTGGTAAATTCTAAATTGAGATTTAATCTTTTAAGAATTACTCGTTGTTTTGTGTGATCTTCTTCTTTAGAACATCATATTAAACCGAATATCGTATTTACTGGATAGTGTTTGCTCTTTTTTCCTCTCAAGTCATGAATGAAAATATTCTCTTCTACTTCTTTTTCTTCTATCGTCTGTTTGTGTGTTGAATTATTTAACCGAAATATAAATGAAACAAACAACAAAGTTAAAGGATCGTTGTTTTCCTTTTTCTATTGATTTAAATATGCACTAAATCAGTCATGCAATGCATGAATAGCGAACGTTCACTGCGTGTTTCTTTAATCACAAATTGAACCTGGAGGCTACGTCGAAAAAGTCTACAGAGAAAGAAAGAGAGAGAGAGAGAAAGAAAAGAGAATATTCATAGTTCGTCACTTTTTCGTAGACATATAAAAGCCGAACCTAGAACGTAACAAGGTCATATCGAACGCAAGCATATCCAAACAAACATACATTACATTTTCAAGTTAAAGAAACAACGTTCAGTGCAGTTAATCCAATGCTTACAAATACAGCAGGTATGGACAAAAGTGTCCTCCGTCGATATTTAGAATTACCACAACCTGATAACAAAGTCATGGCGACTTATATCTGGATTGATGGTACAGGAGAAAATCTTCGAGGTAAAACTCGAACGATTGATCACGAACCGAAGTCACCAGAAGAATTGCCATGGTGGAATTTTGATGGTTCGTCAACTGGTCAAGCTGAAGGTTCAAATTCAGATATCTACTTGAAACCAGTTGCTATCTTCAAAGATCCATTTACACTTGGTCGAAACAAACTTGTTATGTGCGAAACATACAAATACAATAAAGAGCCAACTCCATCAAACAAACGATTCGTCTGTGCACGATCAATGAAATCAGCTACTGATCAACATCCTTGGTTTGGATTGGAACAAGAATATACACTTCTCGATCGAGATGGTTGGCCGTTCGGTTGGCCAAAAGGTGGATTTCCTCATCCTCAAGGACCATACTATTGTGGAGTTGGTGCTTCAGAAGCTCTTGGTCGTGATATTGAAGAAGCTCATTATAAAGCTTGTCTCTATGCTGGTGTTAATATCAGTGGAACAAATGCTGAAGTTATGCCTGCTCAATGGGAATTTCAAGTTGGTCCCTGTGAAGGTATTGATGCTGGTGATCAATTGTGGATGGCTCGTTATTTATTATTACGTATTGCCGAAGAATTTGGTGTTCAAGTTAGTTTCAATCCTAAGCCAATTCCAGGCGATTGGAATGGAGCTGGCTGTCATACAAACTTCTCGACATTAGCTATGCGTGAACCAAATGGCATTGAGTAAGTTTATTTGAATGAACAAGTCAATATTCGATTTGACTCTGCTGTTTTCAGAGCTATTGATCAAGCTATTATTCTTCTTAAAGCTCGTCATAAGACTCATATTAGTGTCTATGGTCGTGACAATGATCGACGTTTGACTGGTCGACATGAAACAGCAAATGTAAGATTTTTATATGTTGAACTATGATTGATCTTTCGTTTTTCTGTGAGATAGATCAATCAATTTAATGCTGGTATTGCCAATCGTGGTGCATCAATTCGTATTCCTCGTCAAGTTGGCGAAGAAAAATGTGGTTATTTAGAAGATCGTCGACCTGCATCAAACTGCGATCCTTATGCTGTCACTGACATAATCGTTCGTACTGTTTGTTTAGACGAAAAAGATGTCGAAGAATTAAAATCAAACGGACGAAAGCCAATCATCGATCATGAATAAATAAATTTCGTTAAGTTTATGTAGCATTCTCGTGTATAAATATCGTAGTGTGTCCTAATTTTTTTATTTGTTTGCATTTTCTCTTCCTAAATAAAAAAAGAAAAACATAATTATTCAAAATAATAAATAAGTCTTTTCATTCATGATTGACCCTATTCGAAAGGGCGCTATTTGATTATAAATGATAATTAGGTACATGAAAATATTTTTTTTATCATTGGATTTTTATTCGATCAAAATCCATTCATAAGGTCGTTCGGGCTTTGGCCTCGGTTTTTATTTATTTGGGTACGATATATTTTGTACGCTCTATTGACTTCATGCAGTGAGGATGACGTACATACTCGATTTAAACAATACGAACGGGAAAATGGGATAATATTACGAGTGTATTAGTCCCCACTGTATATAAACGATTATGCATTCGTGCAATTTTCAATGCGTGATATTTTCGTGTAGAGGTGATTGTGCGAGAATATAAAATGAACGATTCTTTTTCTCTTTTAGATATTTTACAGCGATGAGTCTCACGTCTCCAAGTGTTTCTGCAACGGATAAAGCCGTTCTTCGTCGGTATCTCGAATTACCACAACCAGAAAATAAAGTCATGGCGACTTATATCTGGATTGATGGTACCGGAGAAAACCTTCGAGGTAAGATACGTTTTCATTTGTGAATGTTGGCATTCAACAAATTTTTTTTTGTGTTGTTTATTAGCGAAAACCAGAACGGTAAACAGTGAGCCAAAGTCACCAGAAGAATTACCATGGTGGAATTTTGATGGTTCATCGACTGGTCAAGCCGATGGTTCGAACTCGGATATTTATCTTAAACCGGTTGCGATCTTCAAAGATCCATTTACACTTGGTCAAAACAAACTTGTTATGTGCGAAACATACACGTACGACAAAAAACCAACTGGTAAATTCATATATAAATAGTAGATAGATACTAGATTTTTGTTTTATCTTTTAGCAACGAATAATCGTATTCATTGTGCACAAGCAATGACATCGGCTACTGATCAACATCCTTGGTTTGGATTGGAACAAGAATATACACTTCTCGATCGAGATGGTTGGCCGTTCGGTTGGCCAAAAGGTGGATTTCCTCATCCTCAAGGACCATACTATTGTGGAGTTGGTGCTTCAGAAGCTCTTGGTCGTGATATTGAAGAAGCTCATTATAAAGCTTGTCTCTATGCTGGTGTTAATATCAGTGGAACAAATGCTGAAGTTATGCCTGCTCAATGGGAATTTCAAGTTGGTCCCTGTGAAGGTATTGATGCTGGTGATCAATTGTGGATGGCTCGTTATTTATTATTACGTATTGCCGAAGAATTTGGTGTTCAAGTTAGTTTTGACCCCAAACCCATTCCAGGCGATTGGAATGGAGCTGGCTGTCATACAAACTTCTCAACGTTAGCTATGCGTGAACCGAATGGAATCGAGTAAGTTTAAACGATTGTGCTTTAAAATCACATTGTGTTCTCATTAAATGTAGAGAAATTAATGCAGCTATTGGAAAATTAGAACAGCGTCACAAAACACACATTCAACGATATGGTCGAAATAATGAAAAACGTCTTACTGGTCGACATGAAACAGCAAATGTAAGATTTTTATATCGTGAATTATGATTGATTTTTCGTTTTTCTGTGAGATAGATCAATCAATTTAATGCTGGTATTGCCAATCGTGGTGCATCAATTCGTATTCCTCGTCAAGTTGGCGAAGAAAAATGTGGTTATTTAGAAGATCGTCGACCTGCATCAAACTGCGATCCTTATGCTGTTACTGACATCATCGTTCGTACGGTTTGTTTAGGTGAAACTGACGCTGCATAATCAAATAAAATACTCTTGTATTTCTATGGTTTTTTTTCTGTTCATATGTATTTTCGATTATTTAACCCCGAATAAACTTTTTCTCGACTGATATGGTTATTTTGTAATTCTGTTCTGATGTAATCGTTGAGATACCTCTCGACACGTGTTATTGCATCAGTATTTGTAATATGACGAGAGAATGCAAAACAAGGCAAATGATTGCTTTAAATAATCGAATAGTTGCATTCTATGAAATCAGTTTTGAAAAAGAATGACTACAAAGCGTAATTTCGATCGTTCCGAAATGGAAAATTTATTAAAACGTAGATTTTTCTATGATCAATCATTTTCGATTTATAACGGTGTCAATGGTCTGTATGATTATGGTCCTGTTGGTTGTGCAATTAAAACGAACTTGATCTCAATTTGGCGGAGACATTTTGTTCTTGAAGAACAAATGCTCGAAATCGATTGTTCAATTTTAACGCCTGAGATTGTTTTCAAGTGAGTTTTTTTCTCATTTATTGTGATTCTAAACATCGACTTTCTTGTAGAGCATCAGGTCATGTTGATCGATTTACAGATTTTATGGTTCGTGATACTCAAACAGGTGATTGTTTTCGAGCAGATCATCTCATTGAAGGTACAGATATCGAAACAAAGGGCTTGTTTTTTTTTATTAATCAATAAATTCTCTAGGTTATTTGGAAAAATTACTTGAATTTCAGGGTACATCTAATGAAACTAAAACAGAGATCAAACAAACATTATCTCAAGTAAATTGAAATTTTGAAATCGATATAAATTGTTCGTTGTTTTAGATCGGTAATATGAATGGTAATGATATGCAAAAGGTGATACAGAAATATAATATCAAATCTCCGAATACGAATAACAATCTTTCGGAGCCCATTGATTTTAATCTAATGTTTGCAACCTCGATCGGTCCAACAAGTAATTCGAAATGGTAACGAATATTTTTTGAAAGAAAATTTTAAAGAATACGCTGTTGATCGTTTAGCTATCTTCGACCTGAAACTGCTCAAGGTATGTTCGTGAATTTCAAACGATTGCTCGAATTCAATCAAGGTCAATTGCCATTCGCTGCTGCACAGATCGGTACTGCATTTCGAAATGAAATCTCACCACGAACAGGTCTACTTCGACTTCGGTATTATAGATATTTCATTGAATCACTTGTTTTCTTAAAAATTGAAATTGAAATTTGATTTTCAGTGAATTTTCACTCGCTGAATTCGAACATTTCGTCGATCCAAACGATAAAACACATCCGAAGTTCGATACTATCGCTGATGTTGAAGTTCGTTTCTATTCAGCCGAACATCAAATGAACAATCAGCCAGCTGAAATGCTTCGTTTTTCCGATGCTATTCAATCGAAATTAATTCACAATCAAACACATGCATATTTTCTCGGTCGAATCTATTTATTTTTCATTCGAATCGGTATCGATAAAGATCGTATTCGTTTTCGTCAGCATATGAAAAACGAAATGGCTCATTATGCATCCGATTGTTGGGATGCTGAGTGTGAGATCGACTCAGGTTGGATTGAACTTGTCGGTTGTGCTGATCGGTCGTGTTATGATCTGACTCAACATACGGAATTTAGTCACGAACAGTTAGTTGCCAAACGACAACTAGCCCAGCCGAAACCGATTCGAGTTAATGAGAAGAAAATCAATCAGAAAATCATCGGTCAAATATTTCGAAATCAAGCATCGATTATTCTCGAGTATTTACAGAAGTTATCCGATGAACAAGCGTTGGATTTACATAAGAAACTCGAGCAAACAAATGAGGAGATGATTAGGCTGAATGACAACGAATTTGTGATCAATCGAACGATGTTTGCTTTTGAAACTATTGAAAAAACTATTCAAGGTTTATATTCAATTTTCATTAAATTTTTTCAATTGATCATTGTGTTGTCTAGTGGAAGAATATGTTCCATCGGTTATTGAACCAGCATTTGGTATTGGTCGTATTATGTACGTTCTTTTAGAACATAACTTTAGAATTCGTCCTGAAGATTCTCAACGAAAAGTACATTCTATCTTTCTTCATTCCTATTCATCTCGAATATCATTTTAGTATTTCGATTTACCAGCAGCAATTGCACCGTACAAATGTGCTGTTCTACCATTGAGTGGTAATGCCGAGTTCAAACCATATGTCAAACAGATTTGTATATTAAAATCGAGGATATTTTCTTTTCTTTTTACGTATTTAATATCTTTATTCTAGCTGAATTATTAGCAAAAGCTGATATTTCTCATAAAGTGGATACAAGTAGCACAGCCATCGGTCGACGTTATGCTCGTTCTGATGAACTTGGTATTCCATTTGCAATTGCAATCGATTTCGATACTTTACAACAACCACATTCGATTGTTCTACGTGAAATCAATTCAATGAAACAAGTTCGCATAAATGTACGATAGAATTGTTTCTTTTTTTGTTCGAGTACAAAAAAAAACTATTATTTTTTAATTAGATTGATGAAATCTCGACAGTTATTCAAAACCTTTCAACTGAAAAAGTAACTTGGTCGGATATCGTTGTGTCCTATCCTGTATTTATCGAACAGCAAACAACTCGATTAGATAAATAGAAAACAGTTTCTCTTTTTTCACCAATAAATTCGAAAACATAATGACTCATCTGATGCACAAGGACTAACAGCTGTTGCCACGAGAAAGAAAAACGCTAAGATAATAAACATATCATCGTAATTTGAAACTTTGAAGAATGATAAAAATAGTCGATAGTTAAGAAAATGTCACATTCAAATGATCCATTCGTAGTATCAAAAACTAGGAAATATAAATCTTGTCAAAATCCTTCTTGTCAACAATTAGCCGAACGTGTTCGCGAATTAGAAAAAGAACTTATGCCTGACTCTCGTTATTACCCAATTCCACAATTATTTTCTCCTTATTCAGCAATAACACCATGTTCGAACAATTCATTTTTACTTTCACCCAATGCAATGATGACAACACAAAGATTCGGTGTATCATCGAGACTTGCCGAACGAGCTCACGACATACCCTATCGGTTATTAAAAACGAATAAATTCGTTTGTTAACTAAATAGATTTTTTTCTTGAAAATAGATTTTGGAAGGATTGGCATGAAAAACAACTACAACAACAACAAAATCGAACTGATGATATTCCGAGTAGTAATCGTCGAAAAAGCTTTCTATCCTATTATCAAAATCAATATCGTCCACAATCGTTTCCTCTCAATCGAATTGTCTCGTCAAGTATCGATTCTGAAAGTCAATCGACCAGTGCTGATGAAACAGATTCGATTGTTTTCAATCGACGATCAAATGAAAATCTTAATATTAGTCCTACAGCTCCGACGAAAACACAAAATACACTCGATCGTTCTCGTCTAACGATTCCACTGCCATTCTCCTACGCTAATCTACCTTCGCAATCGACAGATCGTCTTTCAGTTTCATCAGCTGGCAGCAACGAAGCCATTGCACAAATCGATACCGAAGTTCAAATGACGATTCTTTCTCAGGAAAATGAAACTCAAAACAATCCATTACTGTACTCAAAAGCAATACTCAACCGTCATGTCGAACTTCGTTCACTAACAAAAAAAGAATTCCAGGTTAATTATTTCTCTTGAAAAGAAAAAAAACAATCACATTTCTTGCATGTCTCTTCACCATAAAAATTTCCTAAGTCTTCTGTTTAATCAAGACTTATTATTTTACATCGAAATCTCATAAACAAGCGTTCAATCGCCTTTCAACCTGCGGCTGTTACTAAACGAAGTTCCATTCGAAGTCAATAGAGAAAATAAACAAACGAGAGCGAAGAAAAAAGAAAGAAAGAAAGAAAAATCGAACGAACGGAGAAAAAGAATATCGACTCGACTTGATTATTTTCAAATTTTCTTTTTTTCTTCGTTTTTTTTCTCCACTCTTTTAATTCTCAAGCGTCTCAACAAACACAATCACAAGTGAGAGCAAAAAGGAGGCGAAAAGTACGAACCAAAATTGATTTTCAATAAAAACAACAACAACGACGACAGGTAGAAGAAAATATGTATGTATTTTTCATAAAAAATTTAAAAAAAAAACTTTCTCATTCACTTCTCTTGTGTCAATCAGTAACAATGGTTAACGAACAAAAGCGTTCTGATTCGAAACGAAAAGAAAATATTCGTGTATTCGTTCAACGAAAACGTCTCTCATCTTCGTATCTATCGAAATCTGCAACGACACAATCGAATAGTTTAGAACAATTGACATCAATTATCGAGAAAAAATGTAACAAAACTAAAAAGAACATTATTGTTGTTAACTATCGACCCGTATTTACGAATTCATCGAATGAAAAACGAACAAATGAAGTCAACTCAACTTCAACATCGTCGATCGATCAACGATGTAGTTCATCAACAACACCGAATTCGATTCATTCGAAAACAAGTCCGATTTTTCAACGAAAATCTACGTCATTCGATGTGCCAGATGTCGATGATCCATTGACTTTTATCGAATTAATGTATCAACAAATGTTCACAGAAGATGGACAATTAAAAGCTGGTAGTGAACCAACAGCATTTGCCAATTGTGTCAAACAAATCGTAACTCAATCGAGAAGAAATTCATTTGCTCGACGAGATTCAACGATGACGAATAATCCGTTGTATTTTTCGAAGAATTCACCGATGTCTTTCCATCATCCGATGTCATCGAAACGTACATCGAGATGTCCATCGCCACGTTTCACACACCAACCCTTAAGCGAAGAAGAAGATTCGAATACAGTTACGACACATCGAACTCGAACAGCCGACAGATCTCGACGGTAAAACGAACATTATTTTCAAATTATTGTTCACTTTTTTTACTCTTTCCTATTCGTAGAAGTTCGAAACGTTTAAGTTTCGATCACAATGAACATCATCAACAGCAACTTCATGCTTTTCTGAATTCTTACTATCATCATCAAAAACATAATCCAACACGAGCAAATCATCAAGTAGCAGTTGATGATACCGATAACGAAGATCTCGATACGTTTTCTGATTTAAATTCTTATCGAAAACCTGCTCGACATTCACCTCCAGCGAGTATTGACGAAGATTCAACTCCGACTGATTCAAAATTGATGTCCTCCTCGGGTTATCATTCAATAAGAACTGCTCCACGAAAATTCGAAAATGAACAACGACAATCTTGTCCGAATTGTGCACAAACACCAAATACTGTTATTCTACCTTCAACAACAACAACATTTAATTTCTTTCAATCAATCAAAGAAACACTTATGAAATATGTGAATTTCGTATTGATTTCGAAAAACATTCTCGTATTACCATTGTTCTTATTCTTTCTCCGTCAACGATCGTCAATTCCTATCGGCAATTAGACGAGAACGGAAATTTTCAAGCGCGTGTGTGTTTTTTTCTTCTTAAACCGTCCAAGACAAACAATTCTTTTCTTGTTAGAGTTCAATTGTAAATTTCTTTCTTTTTCTTTTTCTTTGCATATGTCGATATATTAAATATAGATTTCTATTTGATAACGTCAAATGTATTTTTACAAGTGATTTATTTTAAAATTACCAACTAGGTCCTCGAGGAGAAAAAAAAGCTCCACCACCAGCAGCAGCTGGTGATACAGGTGGAATATGTGGAAATGGTTGAAGATTTTGATATTGAGCATTATTACGATTTGATGATGCATTTCGACGACGATAATCATCGTCACTGCTTGATGATGATGATGATCGACTGCTTCGACGACGACGAGATTTCGATCGACGACGTGAACGTGGTCGATCATAGGTACCACTACCGAATTGATTTGGAAGAGGTGGCTGTATACCGTTAAATGGAACTGGATTATTATTAAAAGCTATATTAGATGGTACAGGGCCGATGAAATCAGGACCGAATTGGTTATTCATTGGTCCTGGAGAAAAATTTCTGGGTGGTAGAACAGCGCCACCAAAATCTGGACCAAATTGATTGTTCATTGGTCCTGGAGAAAAATTTCGTGGCGGTAGAACGGCACCACTAAAATCTGGACCGAATTGATTGTTCATTGGACCAGGGGAAAAATTTCTTGGTGGTAGAACAGCACCGCCAAAACCAGGACCGAATTGATTATTCATTGGTGCTGGTGAAAAACTTCTTGGTGGTAGAACAGCACCACCAAAGCCAGGACCGAATTGATTGTTCATGGGTCCTGGTGAATAGCTTTGTGGAGGTAGAACTGCACCATTCATATTTGGAAATGGAACGTTATTCATTGGAAAAGCTAGGCCATTATTATAAAATCCAGCAGCATTGCCGAATTGTCCAAAAGCTGGTTGGCCTATTGGTGATGGAAATTGTTGTTGAAAACCATTGACAAAAGCATTGCCACCATATGGATTCCTACAAATAAATAGAGAAAGGATTTTACTAGACAAACCTTTTGAAATTATCATTCACTTACATTTTGTGCCGAGTGTAGATATCGATGTGATGAAATATCAGAAATGCATCATGCTTATATACAACTACTACCTTTTTCTAGATGATTCAGATCATTTCATAGGTGAAACTAATGAAGCATAACATCAATGAGAATGAGTAAGCTTCGCTATCACATCATGAGTAATGAATACGTAGGCATGTATTATTATCTCTCAAGTCAATTTTTTTTTATGATATCAAGGTATTTTCCATTTCATCATAATCAAAATGCACTCAGACAAATTTTTCATTTCATTTTATTTGATTGAAATAAAAATGCAGCAGAAGAAAACCAGAACTGTCTTGTGCCTCGAGAAACATGTTTTTTTTCTCGTCAACCACAGCAAAATACATCGCATCTCGATTTTCTTTCATTCTGTTTTTTCTTTCTCTAGTTTTTATGTTGTTCTGTTGTTTTTCTCTTCATTGCTATTCGCTGGAATAACTTTTTTTTTTATCTCACAGCGAGTAAACAGTCTAATCATACGCCCAATTCACAAAAACACATCAAATAATTCTAAATTCTGAGCACGGGAATTGAAATTGTAAGTAACTCAAAAGTGAAAAAACATGTCGAGAAAAAGTATGATTTCTATGTGTGAAATGAAGCGATACACAGTTTTGACCTATAAAAAAAACTCGGTTTTAAACGCAAGAAAAACATATTCGTTTTTAGATTGTTCGATAGACAAATAAACATGGCGAAAGCAGCAGGAAGTGATCGAAAATCGAATTTGAAAGCAATTACAGATTGTATGTATTTTACCAATGGTCATTGTAAACTAGATGATAGATGCCAATATCGTCATTGTACGGAAGCTGCTAAACAAACAAATAATTGCTTTCGATGGCCAAAAGTCTGCCGAAATGTTAAGTGTCCTTATCGACATCCAGCACCTCCACTATCACCAACATTATCACAAACTAAACCTAATGAAAACAAAAAACGAACAACTTCTGAATCTGCAACAGCATCAGCCAATCGACAAGAAGGTTTTATAACCTTCTTTTGGGACATTGAAAATGTTCCTATTCCACGAGGTCAAAAACCATTTGATATTGTTCAACGAATTCGTCAAAAATTAGTCGTTGAATCCGGCCTACGCGAGTATAGTTTTACATGCTATTGCAATAGTACAACTATATCCCAAGATAATCAGCTGAATTTATTCCATGCTAATGTTCGTATTGTTCATGTTCCTGATCGTAAACCGGGCGCAGTCGATCGACAAATTATGCTCGAATTAGATCGATTCGAACGAGCTCATCGTCCGCCGGCAACGATCGTTCTTATTTCGGGTGACATCGATTTCGTTGGTAAATTAAGTGATCTTCGACATCAAGCTGGCTTTCATGTTATCGTTATACATAATAAACCAGCTAAACCCGAACTAAAAGCAACAGTCAATGCACATTATCCGTGGGAATTTTTTACTGCATCAGGAAATCATGCTGATGGTGTCGTAAAAGAGTTAAATGCACGCACACCTCAACCGTATCGATTAGCTACACCGAAAAATAATGAAAATCTATATCGAGTTGACACATCACCCACTCGTCGTACATCATCGGCAACAGGCAAAAAACCGACATATCAATGTCCAAAATGTACCAATGAATTCGATTCGATTCAGGCTCTACGACAACATCAAGAAGCTAAAGATCATTTATTTAATTGTCCGACATGTACGGAACGTTTTTCGACACCTGAAGGACAAACACAACATCAAAAAGCAAAAGGACACTATGCAGCTCAATTTTCTTGTCCGAAATGTAAACGTCAATTTACTAAACACGACAGTTTAGTTCAACATCAGCAATCAACTGGTCATGATGGATTATCGACTCGACAAAATCGAAATAATCCTCCGACAGATTCATTTGATTTTATCATTCAACAAGGCATTCCAGTTCTTGTTGAATATCTTCCAAAGATTTTTGGAGCGAAAAAATGAATTAAATATTTTTCTTCCTATCATTCTTTTACTCTTGTTCATTCAAAAAATGCAAAACAAATTCAAATCTTTTGGGAAAAGATTCGAGTTTTTTTTTCTGAATGAATAATTACAATTAACATGTTTAATATTCGTATTTGACGTAAACATGCAGTAAAAGAACGATAGGATTTCTCATCAAATTTTTAAAAAAATATTTAATTCCATCAAATATGTATATAGTTTACGATTTTCTTTTGATCGTATTGGACTTTGTAATTATAATTATCGACTTTGAATCAAATATAAATAAATATAGTGTTTGCAATTATTTCATTTTTATTAATTTCTTAAAACACGCCATAAAAAAAACGTGACTACTAAATAAAAGAATTGATTTGATTTCTACTTGTCTGCAGAGTTAATAACAAAATAATTTTGCCACACTCGATCACTGTTTTGAGCGCGCACACACACACATGAAAACGAAAACGTGTTATATGCATCGATCGTGACTAGATGCGAGAAGAAAAACAAGCTTTGTTTTTCATGAAGTCGGTGAAGATGATCGATTTTGATCACTGTTCATTGTTCGTTGTTGTTCATCCGACAAACAGAGAACATTCGTTGAGCTCGTATCGAAACGAAGTGAATTATTTGTTGGTGAACGTCGTTGCAAATCGAAATTATTCGATAAACGTTTGGTTAACGAATTTGTTTTCGAATTTTTATTACATAAATATTCATTGGCTGCTTCATCATCATGTTGAACAAGTGTAACATAACAATTTTTCGATGACGACAATGGCACGACTCCTGGTTCATCGCCTGAATCTTCGCCCGATGAATTCTTCTTTGAATTTTCATCGATATCTTTCGTTTCGTTTGTTGGTGTTCGTTGAGATAATGGACGTAAACGTTTGAGAACAAAAAATAACGCAATTAATGTTAATAAAGTTACACTTAACATCGTTGTCATCATAATATGAAGATGACCGAAGAGTGAAGATGCAAATATTGGACCAATAATTGTTCCAACACCCATTACAAATCGTTGAACGCCTTGAGAGAAACCTTGAAGTTCTTTGATAGTCAATTTAGTGAAGAGCGAAACACTAGTCGCAGCAAGAAACGGAAGACCAAGCAGATCGAAGACAACAAAAATGATAAACATCGTAAATAAACGCATGTCAATGATGCCTTCACTTGAATGACCTGACCAACCAAAAGAATACGATGCCCAAGTGAAGAAAACACCAATACTACATGCCAGAGTCAATGAAATAAATCCGAAGCAAAGTAAAAATCGATCTTCGAATCGTTTCGAAAGAAAGAAAACAAGAGAAATATAAACGAGAATAATTTCTAAGCCGGCAAATGCAAATAATATCGATGTATGTACAGCTGTCCATTTGAAATGTTGTTCGGTGAATTTAGCAACGATTGTTTCCAAAGCTGTCTGATTGAAATAAGCGATAAACGTTGCAAAAAAGAGAACGATCATTTCAATACGACAATATTGATTCAAATAAGTTCTTGTGGATAATTTTTGCTGTTCAGATTTACTTGCATGATCGGATCGAGTATATTTATGCTTAGGAGAATCATCAGATGTCGACGGACCTGTTGTGGTTGCCGGAGTTCGATCGTAGAAACACAACCAACATAAAATTTGAAGGATTAACCAAATAGTAGCCATGAGAAAACCTGGCCCATTCAATTTATTAACATGTACAGAGCCTTGAATGTACAAACAAACAAAATCGTAGAATTTAAATCGAAATCAATTCTAACCTATATGAAAATCCATCATTCCAACGAGAAGTGTGAAACATGGGCCTATTAATAGACCTAAAACGAAATTCATATTGATTAATTTCCCTGAAGATATATTTCGATTAGTTCTATTTTCATACCAAGTTGTCGACAACCGAGAATGATTGAAATAGCTTTTGTCCGATCTTTTTCCGTTGTACGATGAGCAACATCAGCGAGAATCTATTGATGAACAAACGCTAACGATGTGTCTTTTTTTGGAATCAAAATAGAAAATCTACCGGTGGAACAACACCCATGCCAACGCCAGCTATTAATCGACCCAAAATAACAATATGAATATTATTTGTTATGAAATATAGAATATTTCCTCCAATTTCGAATATATTCGATACTAAGATAAGAATTTTAACTTTGCCTGTCATATCTGAGATCTTTCCCATAATAACTCCGGCAATCGAGCCGGATATGCTGTATGCTGAGAGCATGAGACCAACGTAGACATCAATTGGTGTCATTGTATGAACATAATCATAAGCTGTCGGTAAAACGACAGCATATTCGACACCTGTCATAAAAGCAAATACGCAGATCGTGCCAAATGTTAACATAACACGGCGATGACCCTGTGTCCAACGAAAAAAATCAGCTGAATGTGCAACAGCTGCCGTTGGTTCTTTATCGTCATCATCATCATCGTCATCGTCATCGGATTCAATGACATTGCGAAGATGTGAAGATGAATGTGCTGTGTCTTCGTTGAGATTCATTCGTTTATTTTCATCGGTATCATTAGTTAATTTATATTCCGATGATCTTAAGATATTTCCGTCTTGAAGACTTAATGACGATCGTCGATGTGAATCAATTAAAGACCCGTGCATGCCTTCGTTTGTTTCCGAATCTAAATACGATAAGATCGACATTTATTGAATGAAAACAGACAAAAATAAGACATAAATTAGGTATAATCGAAAGGCACTGCAATGGATCTTTCAGCACTAGAGAGACTTTTTTTTTCTTCTTCTCAATCGGCTGATGCATCATTTGTTGCTAACTACGCAAAGAATAGAGAATTGAGTATATAAATTTCTTTTCTTTCTTTTTTTTCTTTCTTTCCTTCGCTTTGGGGATTTTTTATGTTGAGAAGAAAAAAATACATAATCATATGTGTTCGATTTGTAGGAGAAAAAGAAAAAAAAAACGAGAGCAAAACTTAAATGCGAACAGATCAATATTTATACTAGGAAAAAAATAATTGACGTACAACCTGTTGTTATGTGGGTGAAACGTTAATAATCAGAGATCAATCAAATTCATTTTAAAGTTTTCTTTCTCATCAATCCTACGAATAAGACGAAGAAAAATGTTTACTAACTAGATATGCAAACCATGTCATTAATAAATGAGCATTTGAGTCAACATTTTGATTATAATTAACGGAGAATATATGAATTGAAGACAATTCGTTGTTGTATTTTATTTCGTGTAACGAATGCACATAGATGAATCTTCGACTGAAGTTATTTCTTTTCTTTGTTTCAATGTCACGAACGTCGATTTGATAGATAATAATCTAGAAACAAAAAGAAAAGACAGATGGATCTTTCATATATATTAAAATCAAGGTTTTTGAAACGGATTTTCGTTTTTTTTATTCTTACACAGCAATGGAAAAAAAAAGAAAGAGAGAAAAGAACAGACAAGAGATAAATAATAAATGGGTTTAGTTGTTCAAAACCGACTTTTTTTTTGTTTCAAAAGAGATAAATGGAACTGCTCGGAACCGAAAGAAAACATTGTACTATACATTTAAATGAAGAATAAAACCTAATAACAATAGTGTAAGAATCACCGAATAAAAGAAAATAACAAGCGCGCACACACACACACAATAGTTGATGAAATGTTAATTTTGTTTCTCGTTTATTTTGACCATGGTGATGTTCTTCTATCAGTAAAAAATGAACGAAGTAGAAGAACAGTACCAATAGCGACGATAATTATCAAAATAAATTGTCCTAAGGACCAGATTTGTACACGTTCTTGCAAGTCCTCAGCTCGTGCACGACCAGTTGCTTCACGAAGACGATGATGAGTTTGATAATCGATAACTGATTCGAGATTTCGATGAATATTATCTACTTTGGATTCGATCTAAATGAAAGAATAGTTTTCATTTCGAATATATATATATCGAAAATCTCTACCATTGTTAAAGCACCTTGAGCAACACGAGGATTGGCACCGCTGATTTCATGTTCAGGATCACCATCGACTCTCCAATCTACGATAAAAAAAAATAAATCGAATAATTTGATTTTATTCTCCAAGAGAAAATGCAAACCAATATAAATCACTTTGTGAGTATACGTGGAAAATTCGTTACTGAAACAGAATTCATAGATTCCATCTTCTTCAGCTGTTTTTTCGACTTGATCATATTGTTTCTTCGTCACTTGATATAAAATTTTGCCCGATGGACTTTTCAATTCAACATCGACATCATAATTTCCTCCTGTAACCACTTGAAATTCGAGGACGTATTTCGAGCCAACTTTAAGTTTGTCATTGAAACATTCTTTTGCATTGTCCGGCAATTCGAATGTTAATTCATTTGATGAAATTTCTTTGAGAATAACAAGAAAGAAAAATAACAATAGACTACGTAACGATGAGCTTAACATGATCTACAAAAACGGAATAAAGCTTAAGTATACGTTTATAGTTTCAATCAGAAACACGCACACGTATTGTATATCAATCAATCGCACCAATGGAGTTAGTTTTTATGACATCATCGTCATTCATACTCCATTTCGATCTTCCCATTAAAGAAAAACAAGCCAACAGAAAAACTCGATTGGATGTCGCTAGATATCTATTTCTAAGCAACAAGTTCGAATTATCTTTGAGTGATGGAAGACAAGAAAAATATTTTCAATCTTGAATGAGCCAACAAAGAACTTAGGTCAGATATGGATCTTTTATTTCAAGCTTTAAGTTTATTTCGACGACGACAATATGAAAAATGCGTCGAAGCAGCAACAAATCTATTGGAGAAAAATCCCAACGATCAAGTATGAAGATTTCTTTTCATCCAAAAGAAAGAAAACTTTGCTTTTCGATATATTCAGGCTGCATGGTTGCTTAAAATGCGAGCTTTAACCGAACAATTATACGTCGATGAGACTGAAGTCGGTGACGAAGGTCTCGCTGATATGCTAGATGAAAATGCTTTTCATCAAACTCCAATGCCTGGTACATCCATTCGACAGGCAACTGCTAATCCGAATGGGCCGAGTCCAGCGATGAGACCGATGACAATGTCTGGCCGACCGATTACTGGTATGCTTCGTTTGAATACTCAATCGAATGCAAATGGAAAAGGTATGGAACATGCTCTGAAAACTGCACGAACAGCAGCAACGGCACGACCAGTAACAACAGCAACCGGTCGATTTGTTCGACTTGGAACGGTGAGAAGTCAAAGATTTATTCGATTAGTAAAATAAAACGAACAAGAGAAAGAAACAAAATCATTTGAAGTCATTTGCTGGAGTTAGATTAATACCGAATTTCATCGGCGTTTGATTATTATCATCGCAAATACATCGACAATTAAGTCGGTATTCGGGCGTATGAATATAATCTTGAATATCTCGTAGAAAATCGAATGAACCAGTTTGACATGTCGATAGTTCTTTACTTGCATCGCAGCAACATTTACAGTTAAAAAATGACATATTAAAATGATCTTTTAAGTAGCCTGCTGATGAGACATTCGATTTCGTTTCATTTGAAGGCGATGATGATGATGATGATGATGTATTACTTGAATTTTGAAAACAACTCATCATCAAAATAGGAAACAAAAAGATTTAATATTTGACTTGCGCGCCTAATCTGTAATTGTTCTTCTTGGATTTTAGGCATCGATGTTAAGCACACCGGACGGACCATTTATTCAAGTTGGTCGATTGAATCTACCGAAATATGCGCAAAATCAAGCTATTGCTCGAGCACTATTCGAACATTTATTTTATCATGCGAATGACATTCGAACTGTACGATGAATAGTCAATTTGAAATAAATCTAGTATTTACGTTATGTATATTCTCGAATCTAGGCTCTTCAATTGGCAACACATGCGAATGAAGTCACAGAAAATAAAGATTGGTGGTGGTTAGTTCAACTTGGTAAATGTTATCATCGGTACGGAGAGAATTTATTGATTTTTCTTCGAAATGAATTTGCTCGTTTGTTTGTTTAGTTTGGATATGTTTCGTGATAGTGAAAAACAGTATCTTCGAGCTATCGAACTTCAACCAATGATCGATAGTTATCTCTATCTTGCAAAAGTCTATCTTCGTCTCGATCAACCTCTATCAGCAATCAGTAAACTTCAAGAAGGTTTAGAAAAATTTCCTCACGAACCATGTCTCATTCAAGCCATAGCTCGTATTCATGAAGTTTGTTTTTTCTCGAAATAATATTCTCATCTGAATAACAAACAACTAGGGTCTCAATGATATGACGCAAAGCATTGATTTCTATCGCAATGTATTAAAACTTGACAATACAAATATCGAAGCAATCGCTTGCATAGCTGCCAATCATTTCTACAATGATCAACCTGAGATTTCATTGAAATTCTATCGTCGTCTATTGCAAATGGGCGTCACCACATCGGCAATATTTACTAATGTTGCACTTTGCTGTTTTCATGCGCAACAATACGATATGATTGTTGCTTGTTTTTTAAAAGCATTGGCATGCTCGACAAGTGATGATGAACGTGCAGATATTTGGTACAATATCGGCGAAATGGCATTGGTATGTCGAATAACTTTGTACATAAAAATACATTTCGACTGTCTAGTATACAACGGATACTCAATTGGCTATTCAATGTTTTCGTTTGGCACTTGTTCATAATAATGATCATGCTGAGGCGTATAATAACCTAGGTCTAGTCGAAATTCAACGAGGAAATAATGAAATTGTAAATGAAAATGATTTGATTTTCAAACGAAAAATGCTGATTATTTTATTCTAGGGTCGAACTTATTTACAAACAGCACAAAGTCTTGCACCGCATATGTTCGAGCCTTATTACAATTATGCTAAGTCAATGTATCAAGTAAATCTAATTGATTTATGATTTTTCTTCGAGATTTTGTCTTTTTTTTTGTTTTCTAGCAAGGTGATTTACAAAGTAGTTTCCGTGCAATAAAATCATCATTGGATATTTACAAAGATCATTCTGATTCGAAGCATATTTTTGATGAATTAAAAAAAATGTTCTCCGAACTCTAGTCAGTCTGTCGCTTTTCTTTTCTGTATTTACATGAAATAAATCAAATTTCAATATTTTTTTTTAACTATCACATAACAAAAACAATTTCAATTATTTATTCAATAAATCTTGTAACTGATGTCGATTAATAATTATTCGATTGATAAACCAGAGTGAACAAATTGAAAGAATAAAACTTGTTGCAATATAAGAAAGAGTTGACTTGAAAACTAACATGATATAGCCCATGATGAGTGACGAGATAATTTGAGAAGCAAAATAAGTACTATCAAGTATACCAAGAATAGTACCGATGCCACGAGTTTGAATAACAGGATTATCAGCAAAGTAAATCTACATGAAATTTTCATGTCAAATGAAAAAATCTTCAAACGAAAACTTCTTACTTCTCGATTGGCATGGTAAGTCATAACAAGTGTATACGGTATCGAAGTTAATGACGCCATTCCAAGGCCAGATAACGATGCCATTAGATTGACAACAATGATATTTCGTGATACATAGATAACAAGCATTGAAAGAGAAAATATGAACATGCTGAATGAAAATGTTAAATGTATGCCAAATTGATGTATGAGCGGTTTAAGTAGAGGAGCATAAATAGCACCAACAATACAATGAAATAAAAGACCGTAGGAAGCAGCTCGAACACCTTGATCGTATCGAATACGTTCGATAGATGTTTCATCAGCACTTGGATCACCGTTGTAAACAGTTTGTCCGACAAAATCAGTAAAAAATAAATTAAACGTCATGATAGCTGACCTATAGAAACGATTGCATAAAAAAAAAACAATGAAATCATATTTTGTTTGGATAGACTAACTAACCATGAACAACATTCAGCTAGTGTCAATCGTCTTAGAACAAACGGCATTGTTAAAATAGTTTGTACGGAATTGAGTATTGTTTGAAATGCAAATTTACAGAATTTGATCGGTAGGAAATTGTCTATGATATGATGATTATCAACAATAACGATTTGTTCGTCAGGAAAATCATAGACTTTTTCATTGACTGATAATAATGTTAAACAAAGACTGATTGTAAAAAATAGTAAGATTACAAATAAAGTTAATTTCTCTTGTCCTTGCATATATTTACTAAGAAATGAATCTGTCCAATCGGTTGCCGTAATTAAATAGCCGAGACAACCGCCTAAATCATAAAAAAAAAAGATCGATCAAGTATTTGACTAATTCTCTGTCTTACCAAATGATGTCATAAATGAATAGACAAAGAAACAAGATGATTCTTGTGGTGTGCCCTTGCATACGTCGTAAATCAGCGATTCACACGGATTAAAACAAGCTTGTGCAGAAAAATCAAAGAGAATACAACTGACTACTAATAGACAAAGACCGATTTTTCGTGCATGAAATAATTCTCCTAGAAAACAAAATAAAAAAGTGTATGAAATCAATATTTTTCGTTTTTCTACTAACCGATGGCTTCACTTTGTGGAATGAGTATAAGACAAAAGATAATTGTTAAACAAAAACCGAGTATAAATGGACGACGTTTGCCAAATTTCGATCGACAACGATCACTTGCATGACCAACAACAGGACAAAGAAGAAAGCCAAGCAAAGGTCCACACCCCATTAACCACGTCATCGATGATTCTGATATTCCAGCTTTGAGTAAAATCGGTGGTATGTAGGTAAATGCCGATGCTGTACAAAATTCTAAGCCACAGACAAGAGACGTAATAATAACTAAATGAAATAAATCATGATTGTAGATTGTTTGTAAATGTTTCATAATCAATGTTCATCGACAAAAAGATCACGTTGAAATCGTCGTTGGTTAGTTGACTTTGTTTATTTGTTCTCGGTTGCAAGGCCGTTTTCTATCGAGAAAATGTGAACATTTTTTCCTGCATTTTTTTTTCTAGTTTCTCTCGCTTTTTTTTTACTGTTTATGATTCACATATGCGTGTGCATCTTATTGCATTCTTTTTTTCTGTTCTCGTGTAAATATACTGCTTGCCGTATGGTGCGGTCATTGCAAGAAAAGAAGAAAAAAAAAGAAAAGAAACTCTCAGTTATTCGCTGAAGAAAGAAGAGGAAAAAAGGCAGAAAAGACAAAAGTGGGGCAGGACTGACTGATATTACAAATAAAAAGAGAAGAGAACAAACCATGCCTATTCAGATTGTACTATTCTTTTCTTGCTCTCGATTTCTCAAGCAGAACAAGAGAATATCTTTTCTATTGCTTCTCATTTGTATGTTACTTCGGTAGCAAATAATATATTCAAAAGAACAAAATTAGGGGAAAGAAAAAAAATCTCGTGCAATTTAGAATTACGCATGAGCAGAAACAAATAGTTTGTTTTCTTTTGCTTGAAAAATTTTCATTTGATTATTGATACGATGCGTACGGTTGCGTGGTTATAGGCTGTCCGTAGGGTACTGTCGGACCACGAGCTATACGTAAGCCTTGTGTTTGAGGAACAACAACGGCGTTTGGATTGTCAATTAGCGTACGTTGACGTAGTTTTAATCGACAGATAAGAAAAACGATGATATAAATAAGTGATAATAGGAATGCAACACCGGCACAACCAACTTGAATTTCGAGATAGAGTTTTTTCGAATCATAAGTAGAATAATTTCGAAATTGTGAAACAGCAGATGTAATAAAATTAGTTTGTGTCAATGCAGTTTGTGATGAACAAGTTGAAGTTAAAATACAAGTATAAGGATTGAGAATGAATATGATATCGAATGCAATCAATGCTGCTAATGCAAGTAGAGTAACGAAATTCCAAGCAAATGAACAAGTCGATGCACGAACAGTTGACTTACAACAAACTAAAAAGATTGAATACAATTTCTTTTGTTTTTTGCTTTTTTTTGATGAAATTCTACCAGTAATAAAGATTAAAATCCAATTTGCAAAAAGTACTATAAATCCCCAAATACCACCGAAGACATTTGTGTACCAAAAATCTGCGAGTATATTGCAAATTTCTGTTGCAAGTATCAACTAAAATGATATTCGATTGAATATTTTACAAAATAAAAAATCGTTTTTTCTACTAAAGAAAGAAGAATCTGTATCGTTCCAATCATGCCAATAAAACATTTTGGCCATGATCGTGCCCATGTATGATCTCTTTCGGATTGTTGTTGAGCTCCCTTTTCTGCGGACATTTTTTTAAATTTTAATCGAATCGAACGTTCGTCGCTTTCAAATACAAACAAAATTAAAAAGCACAAAACAATACATATGCCATTTAGTTAAAAAACACAATGCCTCACACATATTTTCGTTTGTTTTTAAGACTTGAAAAGTAAAAAGAAAACAACTGACATCACATGTTCGTATTTTTAGGCGTTCTTTTCACTTTGATGATATGTCTATTTAACACCTATGCCATCTGTACCTAAATAAAAACCGATGATTCGATTGTCTTCATTTTAGAACAGAAACGAAACAAATGTATATTTTTTAATCAGTGTGCATCATCGTGCGGGCTAGTTCACACAGAAGTATCTTTCGATGTTAATTTGAGCATTTTCGGTTTTATTTTGTCATATCGTTAATGTCCTGCTGTGCTTATTCAATTGAGAAGACAAATATCGAATGAATAGAGTTGATGATCAAAAAAAGAAACAATCAAAAATTCGATGACGTGCGCAGCAAGTCATTTCCGTCGACGATTGAAGTCGATATACTGTAACTGTTGACAAAATTCTCGATAGAAATTGATTGAATAACTTGTATATAGATCAGAACATTTCCGTGTTTATTTGACATTTAATTGTAATAGAAAATCAATGTAAAGTAATCATACATCATTCTTGACTTTCTCGTTCTTTCTTTCGTAAATAATCGAAAAAAATGACTATCGTCTTGTCAGTTTAATTGATGTGAGAAATATCGAGTAAAAACAATAAATAAATGTAGACTTTGTCAATGTGTCTATGTCAAGTAAAAGCAATTTTGTCAAATTTCGAATTCGATATTTACTTGACGTGATGTGATTGTTCAACCAATTTTTTTTGTTCCTATCTCGAGCTATTCGTCGTTCTCTCATCAATTGATCACAATAAAACAAAGAAGACAAGTAAGACAATAAATGGCCTAGAGGCTCAACATTTTCATTTGTATAGCAAAACTAAAAAGTGATTCGAAGATACACATGTCTAGTCATCATATTTCCTGATGAATTATAGGATATTAGTTCTTTTTTCCGTACACACACATATATCAAGAGAAATAAGATAGTAAAAAATACATGATTCTTATCTTGATGAAGAAGACAAAAAGACGTAAATCATCATCGATGGGTGATGGTAATAATGTTCATGCTGTGTTTGTATGTTGATTAACGAAATCGATGACGTATATGTATATATCCGCTGAACTTTACTTTCGAGAGTCATCGTCTGTTACTTCCTCCATTGTGTATACACACACACACACGTCTGTAGAATAAGTATAACACGAGATAAGATCGATGGCGAGTCAAGTTTTTCTTTTTCTCTCGTTTTTTGGTATGTATACACAGAGATATGTGTGTGTGTGTGTTGTCTGACCGATCATAAATATATAGTTGTGTGTATGTGTCCTTCTAGATTTGAACAGGTGAATGAGTAATAAATGGATTTGATCATATGTGTAATGAGCTCGTTTAGTTCGAATTAGAATTCCATTTAATTACATTTTTAGTTCACTTAAATACACTATCATTAGAATTGAAAATGAGCAACTCATCTCGGTAGTGAACAAGTTCAATTAGAAAAGCTAAGAGATCGATCTGCATCAACGAAATTCTATCCTTCCGCAATCATTTTAGTTGATGCTGATTGACAAGAGAGAGCCATTGGAATACTTATGGCACCCTACAGATACTAGTGGTCATCATCAACGAGAAGAGAGAAGTCTATTCTCTCCATTTGGTATCTAATTGATTGAAGAATGTCTGCTACATCTCAATAAAAAAAGATATCCTGAGTGTGTTAGAGTCTAAGCAAGAAAAAAAAGGTCAGAAGCCTGTTTGCTAACGTAATTGTTATTCTTTATCATCCATTTTTTGCTTTTTACCATCTGACAAAATAAATAAATATTGTATCGGAACATTGAATCATCGACATGAAGCAAGACAGAGAACGAGAGAGAGAGAAAAGTCATTCATCCTAATCTAAAAGCATCTACTGATATCGATATACTCTTGTTCAGAAGAAATCTTTTCTTTGATGAAAATGTCAATATCAGGTGTCCGACTGTTCAATGAACAGAAAAGTTAGATCATATCTAATTTGACAATATCGTTGTTCTACTCCTGCTGTTTATCGAGAACGTATGTCGAAAAAGTATTGATTACGTTGTACAATCCAACGATCACATCTGGATATGTACGTATGTTGATAGAAAAAGCTTCGAGCAATATTATTCACGCTTGAATATTCATCATATAGTTCATTCGATAAAAACAGGTAATTGAATAAGGGTTGGTTCGATCTCGTATTGAGATAGTCTCGCCTTGTGTATTCAATGTCTATACTTCAAACTAAACCCGCTAGCTATTGGACAGATTGAAAATGATCGACACTTTTTCTTTTCTCTTCTCTGAAAGAGAGCAAAAAAAGAGAGCGAGAGAGAGAGATATATACAAATTGTCGTTCATCATCACCTTCTCTATTCTCGACACAAACATTTTCTATTTGTAGAATATTATCAATGCATAACAAATTCTTAATCATCATCATCATCGTTTTTTATTTTTTCATTCAACCATGTAAGTTGTTGTTAGTTTAGTTTCTTGTCTCTATTGAAATCAAAAGATTATTCATATGGTTTAGCTTGGTCAATAAACCATCTGGAAAACATAACAGTTACGGGCGGAGAAAATGTCAAATTTCAATGTCGATTTCCGACGAATTTCTCTTCGAAAGAAAATATCATTCAGTGGCAAAAAGCTCGTTTCAACGACGATAATTTTATCATTTCAATCAATGGAAAAATTCCGAAAACACTCGAACAAACCTACCGAACCGATCTGACGACACAATCGAGTTCATTAGAACTCTTTCATGTCGATCGACAAGATTCAACAACATATATCTGTCAAACATTCGAAACGCAAACGATTCTCTGTCAATTTAATCTTGTTGTTTTAAGTAAGTTGACGAGCAAGCCAAAGAAAACAACGCCAGTTGATCATTATTTTTTTTCTTTCATTTCTTGAAAAATTAAAGTCAAGCCTGAGGCACCATTATTAACAATCGATAAAGTGAATATCGAAGAAAATCAAGCTGTCACATTGACATGTTCATCAGTGAATGGTAATCCATCGCCTGAATACACATGGTATCGCAATAGTACTCCCATCGCCACCACGTATGATGATTATATATGAAAAATTTTCTTCTTTTCGATTGACTACTCCTCCCTATTCCAGTTCATTGACTAACCAAGTGTTCACCACGGGGAACAGTTCAATTTATACATTGAATGCGACTCGTTTCGATGATAATGTCAAATACGAATGCGAAATTTCGAATCAAGCACTTGCAAAACCATTACGTCTTGAACAATATTTGCACGTGAAATGTAAGCACAGACGTTCAATGTGACAATGACCATCTGGAGAGAATTTTTGTCGTTTTTTTCGTTTATGTAAATAGATCGACCATATGTGAAGATACTTGAAGAAACGATGATATTTTTCGATGAACATAATCGAATTAAGAAACTCATCGTTCAAGAATATCAAACGCAGAATTTCACATGTCTATTCGATGCTAATCCACCACCGACATCGATCTATTGGCTCATGAATGAAACAACAATTGTTAGTCGAGAACAAGTTGCTTATATACCGAGATTAACTTCGGAACATAGTGGCATTTACACATGTATTGTGGAGAATTCGCTCGGCCGAGTCAATCAATCGATTTATCTCGATGTTCAATGTAAGTTTCGTCGGTTTCGAATTCTTTTCATTTTCTTATAAAATTCGACTTGATCTAGACGCACCACGTGTTCGTGCAGTTCAATCACGTCTTGCTGTCAATCATTCGGATTCGGTTACTCTTCGTTGTTCAATCGATGCTAATCCATCGGTTCATCAAATAAAATGGTTTAGAAATCATTCCGAAATCTCCGATAAAATCGATTTTCATATCGATCGTGTCGAACGAAATCATTCGGGTATCTACACATGCATGGCTTTCAATCGTTTATTTAATAATCAAACAATGAATGGTTCGAGTACGATTGAACTTCTTGTACAAACACGACCGATTATCGAAACAACACATTCAAAAATCGCAACTGAAATCGATCAATCGGTTACTTTAGCATGCCGAGTATTCGGCGAACCGAAAGCAAAAATCTATTGGAAATCGAATGGTCAAATCATGCAATGCGATGAGATTATCAACGAAATTTGTTATTTAAGATTTTCAAGAATAGCCAAACATCATTTCGGAATGTATCAATGTATAGCTGAGAATTTCTTAGGCAAAGAAGAATGGACCTATGAAATCGTTTCTCGTGGTAAACCTGAAACACCAACGAATATCATCGTATCCGATCTAACTTCTTCGTCATTTCGAATTCAATTTTCTCCTTCATTTGACGGTGGCAGTGGTTCTCAACAATTTCATGTTCAATTGACTAATTCTTCGAATTCAACGATACTTACTCGACAAATACCTTTCAATCAATTTCAATATACGATCGATAATCTCGATGAATCGACTTTGTATTTCTTTCGTTTGAAATCTTCAAATATCTATGGCGATAGTCCATGGAGTCATCAAATACCTATTCAAACCAATGAGTTAGTCATCAAATCCGAAGGTATATCTCGCTGAATTACTTAATTTTTGAGTATTCTGTTTTTGAAATTAGATCTTCCTCAACTCCACGTCATTTCATATAATCCAAAGGAGAAATTTTTTGAATTCGATTATTTACCTGAGAATAATCAACAATTGATGAAATTAAAAGACGAATATCTGTGCATGAATATTCGCCATTCAGCCGATGGCAAATTCTATCAATTAATTCAACAATGTTTAACGATTCAAAATCAACGTGTTTATTGGTCAATAAATCGAGATTTTCCATTTTTGAAATTAGCTATTTGTTCGAAGAAATCGCCGAATATCTGCGGGCAAGATATTGAAATGAAAGAAGGTACGAATCTTTGTTTGCGTTTTATTTAATTAATTCGGACTGTTGGTTTTTTTTTTCTCTCGTCTTCTTTAGAAATAACGAATCGTTATTTAACTCCGATGATTGTCGGAATCATTACTTTAATTAATATTCTTTTTGTATTTATTATTTCATTTATTATTTGTATTTATTGCCGAATGAAATCGAAACGAATCAATTCAAATTCGAATAATCTTGATAAAAGTGCTCGACCGTAAGTGAAAATATTTCAAATCCGAATCACAATTTCTTTATGTGTTTCTTGTTGTACAGAATTATCTCTTCGCCACGATTACAGAATCCTTATTTATTATACAACAATACTCATGCATCATCTTATGATTACGAATATCAACAGAATAAACCTGGAAGTTCATTTTCTCATTCATGTAAATTCATTTTATTTTGTTTTTATATTTATCATTTCGAAATGATCTTCGATTTAGATGATATTATCGATCGTCCGAGATCGTCTCCTCAATCGAGCTCGAATCCATCATCGGAATCGAGTTGTGTTACACAAAATACAACTGAATTGCCTTCGAATTACTACGGATTTCCGTCAGTTAAATCCCCATCGAAATATCCGAGCACATCATCAAGTGAAAATTCAACGCCAAATCGAATAAAAAAACTTTTTTATGAAGTTGTAGTTTAGCATGTAAAAAAAATAGTCGAGACATCTGTTTTGTTTTGTTTTGTCTTCTGTAATCCGGTGATTTGAAGTTCAATAAAACAGAAAATGAATCACTTATGAGGTTGCATAGCCAAGTGTTGTTTGTCTTCGGAGTTCTCTTAGTGTAACTGCACGTTGAAGGCGTTGGATAAATTTTTCACTTGTTTCATGTAATTGTTTCAATTGTTCGATAGCTTTGTAACCTCGACCGCCTTCGAGAACTTGACTCATATTGAAAACAATGGTTTCGAACGATAGAAGACTATTTCGAAATTCACTTGGATTATTTCCGTAGCCATCAGCTGATACAGCGATAAATTCACAGATACGATGAAGATACGATATGTATTTCGACATTTCATTGAAATGTTTTAACATTGCTTCACGTTTATCGATTTGTGTTTGAAGAAGATCACTGCCCAATGGAATACCTTTGTCGAACGGAATTGTGCCGAGTAAACGTTTGGCATGTTCAGTTTTTCGTTGAAAAAATCGTTCACGTCGATGAAAAATAGCATGAAGATAAAATCGACGAGATGTACTCTTAGCTTTGGCTAATAATTCTTCTTGTAAAGCGACTTTCTCTTTTGGACAACGAAATGTTCCATCAGTCGCGTAATGATCTTTCCAATACGCAGTACAACTCCAACAAAATTCTGCACCACATCGACATGTCATATGATTACATCCGCCTACAAAACATAGCAATTCATTCGAAATACTACGTCGAATCTTTTCAAAAACAAACCATTTTTTTCAATGAAATTATTGCATGAAATACAATTTCGTCCTTGCACATGTGTAATTGCCTGAGCATCGGAAATCATGTCTCCATTTCGATAAACTTCATTTATATAGTATTGATAGGCATTGCATGTTGCAGGAAAATGTGCTTCTTTTTTACAGTTTATACAGAATAATTCACCGCAACCACATCGAACATGATCAATGTTTGAACCAATGACTTGAATGATCTTCATACAAGTTTTATTCGGACATTTAATAAACGAACGAGAGAGATTGACAAGACATTTCTCGATATTTCGTTCGTAAAGATTCATACAACGAACATTGACCAACGAAAGAATTGTTCCTAAAATTGATTTGTATTTTCTCTTTTCATTTAATCAAACAAATCCTATCGATCTTACCAACATCGACAATAGACTCACAATTCCATTCAAGACATCGAACAAGTTTAACACTTCGAATCGAACTTTCTAAATATTGTTTCCAACAATCATTACAAAACCAATGTACACAAGCTTTGATTGCTGTCATCGATGTTATTTCACTTGTATCTCGACAACAAATCGTACAGATTTCTGGTCGAATGAAATCATAATCATCAATAAATACATCGGAATTTAATTGTTCTTGTTCGAGAATTTCTGTCGTTTGATTTGCAGTTTTCTTATCCAAAATCTGTAAATGTCGTATTTGTTTATTTAAATATTCACTATCACTTAATTCACTATCTTCGACATTATCGCGTACGATTGATTTTCGAGTTAAATCAGCATCTTTCGGTTTGAATGTATCGAAAGGAAGTGTCGTTATGAATTGAATAACTTTGTCAACTAAATCATCGATTCGATAGATGGATTCGATTGATTCATATAGATTTTCGATTTCAACCGTATCAGAAAATAAATCCATATTTAAACCGATTTGAACACGTTGATAGTTGTCATTCGATGAAGTATCATCATCATCATTTAGAATTAAAATTAAATAAGAATTTAAATTTGAATAGATCGGAAAGAGATCGAATTGATTCAACCATTTGTAAGATCGCAAACGATCAGTTAGACAGAGCACGTATTTAGTTGGATAACATTGGGCATGAAGAAAATGTTTACCAAAAACTTTCGTCAGATTTTCAATAGTTAAATCAGTTTTGTTGATAAATACCGAACGAAATGATAGATTCATTAAATGGTGATGAGACTTTTCAATAGGTGCAACAGTTTTACCTTGTTTTTTTTGCTAAATAAATATTCGAGATGGATTATAGAAAGACAAAACATTAGAAAACGAACAAACCCTTTCAAGGTAAACAGCTTTGTCTCGTTTGTAGAGTTTTTCTTCTCGACTCATTTGTCGATGAAATCGTTTCGAAATTGGCAAATCTTCCATGTAGAATTTCGATGATTTCGGATCGAATTTTGGTTCAATCGTAACAAGATTATCTGCAATCACTGTCGTTTCAAAATCTCCACCCGATGGAACGGTCTGAACAAAATCATTGAGAGATAATTGACCAGGTTTCGGTACAGAACAAATCTTAAAATCGATGAAAATACATAAGATTTTGTTTTCGAACAAAAAGAAAAGAATTTTGTTTTTACATATTGAATCAAATCTTCTTCATCAGTTGATGAGTAATCAACATTTTCATTGCAATCATCCATTGCATTGATTCGATGTTTCTCATCCGTAAATTTCGAACGTTGAACATGACTTGTTGTCTTTTTGGCTAAAATCTCATTGATATTTTCAAAATCAAATTCAAATCGATTGCAAGTACCTCTATTGGCATGTTTTCGAACATTTGCTAATTGTTTATCTTTTGGTGGAGGCACGACTGCAAAGTACGTCACATCCGATGTATTTCTATTTGTCGTTGGATTATTTTCATTAGGTCGTTGGTCAGCAGGTATTTGCATATAAGTTTTTCTCGGTAATTGAACTCGTGTCGAGCCCGTATTCGTTGTCATACTAACACAATCAGCTCGTTGAGAGATGTTATGTGATTCATAGAGACGATATTTTGTCGAGGATGTGTTAGATTGTTTTTTTCGACGTCGAACAGATTTCTTTTCAGGTTTTTGTTCACCATCGGATAATGTTTCACGTTCGTCATCGGATGATGAACTCGATTGATTTCGTATATATTGTCGAAATGAATTCAAATTTTGCCATCGTCTTTGTTTATTTAATGAATATTTAATATGTGGTTGTTGAATACCAAATGGATCGTCTTCCGTTCGATTTCTTATCTGATCGGCGTCTTGCCAAACAGCGTGAATATAAGACTTACTTGATGGATGATTTGGATTATGATGCAAATAAATTGTCTTTCCTCCAGCATCGACATGTTTCGTCGGACGTAAGTTTGGTTTCTCTTCAAAATCATTATTCGACGCCATTGTAAGTTTATATGTTTCACCTCTCGTTATATTTATATATATATATATGTGTGTGGGACAAGGTTTATGTAAAGTATGATTACGTTATGACGTCATTTATTCGTTGTTTCGATTACCTTGAATAAAAATGATCATGTGGTAAAGAAATCTCAAAAATGAGTCATTGACAAAATTTAAAGTAGAGTAAAAGAATCCAGACCTATTCTGCCATCTGTCAACGAAGACACAAACGACACAAATACATGAGTTACATCTACTACCATCTAGGTAAAATTCAACTGGCTGCACTCGACGAGTGTAGTTTGTCTTCCTCTCTTTTCTTCATTCATTCATTCTTCTACCCATTTATATTCAGAAATCTGAAGAAACTGAAGGTGTTATATTGAAAATTGGTGTAAAAATGCAACCATCAACTTCATCATCGTGGAAGTAAGCGATTGATATCGATTAATATGAGTTTATGTTTACATTTCCTTTGCATTTGTAGTTTGACAGCAAATAATGAAAGTTTCTGGTCGAATGGAGGTTTTAGAAAACGAAAAGTAGCTGCAACTGATTTAGAAGAACAGTAAAACAAATGATTTACATTACTTAACCAAATTCATTTATTTTTTTTTCTAATTAGTATCAATCAAAAAATGTTCGTAACCGAAGAAAAAATGGTGAAAGAAATGCAAACACTTTCCTTAGAATTGCAAGCTATGAGTAATGTGCAAACGGAAAGCAAACCACCAGAACCTATGACCAGTGAAATTATCGAAGAGAAAGAACAAGAACCACATTTAGAGGTGCACGATCTTTTGAAAAGTACACTGAAAAACGATGATTTACAAGATAGTTTCATTGCGAAACTCTGTGAAATGGAACGGTAAAATTTGATTTATCGAAAAATTGTTTTCAAATGATTTTGTTTTCTTGTTCTTTGTTAAAGAAAGAAAATGTCCATGCAAATCGTTCCGTATATACCAATTCATCCAGCTCAATTAACAACTGATTCGGTGACAAATGCTAAAGAAGAAACAACTGACCAAGATGAACCATCGCCAACAGTTGTTTCACCGGAATCAAATTTTGATGATAATATTTTCAAAATACCATCAGTACCAACGCCATATACAGTTGAAGAACCTTGTGACAATGTAAATAAACGAAATTCAACAATGAAACGGTAGACATCTCGGTTTGCTTTTGTTATAAATGATTGTTTCTGCTTTTTTTCTATTCCAGAAGTTTCTCTCAATCGAATCAATCCAATAGTAATTTATCAGTGACAGAATTAAAATCCGATGGGAAAGACGATTCATCACTTTCTTCATCTCAATCAGCATATTTCATTGTCGAACCAACATCAACTCCGTATGTTCTTTTCTATCTTCATTTTTAAATCGATGATTTTCTTTTGTTTTAAGTTTGTGTAATACATCTTCAAGTAATTCGAGTTCATCATTATCAATCAACGGCGGTCCCTCAATACGTATCACGGAATTCAACGAAAATTCGCCTGTGAATACATTAGATGACGATGATATCGACATGCAATCAGTTGCATCATCGGATACAGGAGATAAAATGGACGAGGATCTTTAAAATTTTTGTTGTCTTCTTCTTTTTTCTTCTCGGACTTGTGAATCTAATAGTATCTAGTATTTGTTTCAGATATTTCTTTTTCTCTGAATAATGGCTTCAGCTCCGATAACCGCGAGTCTAATGGAAACCAATTCTTTGGATATTCACCCAACATCTCCACAACCTCGACAATTTGATTTGAAAATTGTACGAGATTCGTTTGTGAATTGTATTCAATCAGATGAACAATTACTTCTTCGAGAATATGTTCGAGCATACGAAGAATTATGCATGTAAAATTCAACAAAATTGATTTTTATATTTATTTATTCGTTGCTTTCTTTCTTGTTTTTCATTAGTTTCATTTCTTCTCTCGGTACTGTTTTCGAATGGGCTATCAAAGATCTGAATCAAAAATTAGTCATTCTCAATGAACATCAAAAACTCGAACCAATCCATTATCATACGATTCAATCGATGATTGATTATGAAGTCAAAACAAATCGAATTCAATCAAAAGATACTCATTTAAATCTTCCGTCAGGCAAACCATTAGCCAATGGTTGTCGAACATTATTACGATTACATCGTGCACTAGCATTTATTTCTTCATTTCTTCATCAAATGCGTTTAGCACCTGACGATGCTAGTTCAGCATCGATTGCTTGGCATGCATATTCAAATACACTGGGTACATTTCATTCATGGCCTGTCCGACATACGTAAGATTGACTCATTGGAATCAATAATTCATTGATTGAATCATTTAGAATTCATGCTGCTATGAAATTAACCGTGCCGGATCGTCATACATTGATTAATAGATTATTAAATCGACGTAATACAGACGAAATCGATGTGCTCTCAACAGACATTGTACAGTCGTGTAATACAATCGAGAATTTAACACAAGAACTCTTTGAAAAACATAATCTCACAAAATTACCTTGAGAAGACAGATAAATCAATAAATCAACTGTGAATTAATTTCGCTTCTTCAAAACAATTCCATTTTGCTGATATTCAATTGTCTCATTTACAGTGGCCTACATATATTTATGTCAAATAGATTATTGACGCATATGAGAAAATTTTCGAAGTATTCATGCTATGATCAAAAATTGTTTGTTTTTTCTTGTGGATGAGTTTAATAAACAAGAATGAAAAACACAATTACCGAATGTTAAAACTAAATCTGTAAGAAGAAATTCTAATACGAGAAGACAACAAAAATACGTCTTGTTTTCGCTAAGCAGTGAAATCACTTACTTTGCAAAAAACAAAAGCATACATCGAAATATGATATGTAAATAGTCTTGATTTGAAAACTATGAAGAAGAAGAAACGAGCACAAAACAAACTGAACATAATATAAAAAATAACTGTTTCGTGAAGTTCGTTCGTTTATTTATTTATTTTATTTTTTTTATTATAAATGTGATCTTGGACATGTACGAATTAATTCATCGACAACACTTGGATCGTTTAACGTTGATATATCGCCAAGATTATGAATATCAGGTTGAACAATTTTACGTAGAATACGACGCATAATTTTGCCGCTACGTGTCTTTGGTAAATTTGGTGTAAAATGAATTATATCAGGGAAGACATGTGCACCGATTATGTCTCGTACAGTTTTAATAAGATCTTTACGAAGCTCATCCGATTCTATAACATTGTCTTTTAATGTCACAAAACAGTACATGCCTTGATTTTTCTTTGGATCAGGATAGCCAACAACGGCGGCTTCGGATACACCTGGATGTTGAACAAGTGCTGATTCGACTTCGGCTGTACCGATATTATGCCCCGAAATGACGAGAACATCATCCTAAAAGCATAATAATAATAACAAAATATTCGTTTTTATATCAACGAACCACACGACCCGTAATCCAATGATAACCATTCGGTTTGATTTCACATCCATCACCCGAAAAATAATAACCAGGATAGGCTTTGAAATAAACATCGATGAAACGAGGATGATCCTTGTAGAGACTACGAGCTTGCCCAGGCCATGAATCACGAATACATAATTCGCCTTGATTAGGAGCTGTTAATGATTGACCAGTAGCTTTATCCATAAGTTGAGTTTGAATGCCGAAAAACGGAAGTGTTGCCGAGCCACCTTCCAATGGCCAAATATTCGGAATAGGTGTTATCATAAAACCACCAGTTTCAGTCTACAATCATCGAACTATTCGAAGAAGAAAAACAAATGCAATGAACAGATTTTACCTGCCACCATGTATCAACAATTGGACATCGACTATTGCCAACAACTTCATGATACCATCGCCATGCTTCGGGATTGATCGGTTCGCCGACTGTACCAAGAATTCTTAATGATTGTCGACTTGTTCGTGTTACAAACGAATCATCATGTTGCATTAACGAACGAATAGCTGTTGGAGCTGTATAGAATATATTGATTTGATATTTATCAATGATATTCCAGCAACGTGACACATTGGGATACGTTGGAATGCCTTCGAAAACAACTGTCGTCGCACGATTCGACAATGGACCATAAACAACATCTAAATATAATGATTAATTTGAAATTTGAACGAAGAAATTAGCATACATGAATGACCAGTAATCCAACCGACATCGGCTGTACACATATAAACTTCGCCTGGATTGTAAGTAAACACATATTTGAATGTTAAACTTACATAAGTTAGATAGCCACCAGTTGTATGTAAAACACCTTTTGGTTTACCTGTTGAACCTGATGTATAAAGCTACAAAAAAAAACACTATTTGTTTGTTTTTTTTGAAAGTTTTAATTTACAATAAAAAGCGGATCTTCAGCATTCATCTTCTCGGGTTCGCAATTGTCATCAACGGTTTTTAATTCTTCATGAACCCAAAAGTCTCGATTGTCATTCCATTGCAATGAACTTCGATATTGTGCACAATCATCATCTATTTCGATAAAACCATGATTTCTTTGGAAGACAAGGACTGTTTTCACAGTCGAACATTGTTCCATTGTCAACGCTTGATCAATTCGGCTTTTCAATTGAATACATTTACCACCTCGTACGCCAAAATCACTTGTTATAACAATTGTCGAACTACAATCGGAAATTCGTTCAGCAACACTATGAGCACTAAAACCACCGAACACTACAGAATGTATAGCGCCAATACGAGCGCATGCAAGTAAAGCCACACATGTATCGACAACCATCGGCATGTAGATTGTCACTCGATCGCCTTTTTTAACTCCATGTTTCTTCAGAACATTGGCAAATTTTTTAACATCATGTAAAAGTTCGCCGTAAGTTAGCTGAAAACGTTTTTCAGTCGGCGTATCAGGTTCGAAGAGAATGGCCGATTGTTTGGCAACATTCGGATCTTTTTCAATATGTCGATCTAAACAATTGTAACACACATTAAGTATGCCATCTTCAAACCATTTTATCTCAACACCACGATCAGAACGATAATCGAATTCAGTGTTTTTTATTGTCGTCGGAAAACGATACCAATCTAAGCGTTGTGCAGCTAATGTCCAAAAACGATTCGGATTTGAGACGGATAATTTATATAGACTTTTATACTGATCAAGTGTTTGAATCAGATCGGGCAATGATGATTCATTCCATTCAGTGGAGTCAGTTGATGATGCCATTTCGGTTCGAATTTAATGAGATAATGAAACGTTCGAAAAGACCGTCTACAAAAATGATATCACAGGGTAACAGATGTCGTGAAAATATTTCGAGAAATTTCAATGAAAGAAGAAAAAACGGAATGGCTCTGTTTATGGCCTCGAAAGAATATCAAAACTAAAATAGGCGTGCGCTTAAAACGAAAGAAAAATAAACGAGTGAAAGAACGAACAAACGAATGTATGCGCATTTTTCCCCTCCTACTGCTTGCTCCCAGGAGGACAAAAATATATGTAATCGACAATCGTTACGCTTAAATGAAATAGAAATCCGCATGAATAGATTGTCATCCTGAATTAAATTCATTAAACTTCAAATTTTACTTCGATATACAACCTAGACAATCTATGGTTACGCAAAAAAATACGCAGGTCTTGCTCATCTTCCGGTTTCTTTTATGTCTTTCTAATCGTCTTATTTTCTTGAGACAAGACAAGAACGATCAAAATGGGGACTTTCGATAATCAAAAAGGTTCTATTTTTCTTCTTTTTCTTTCTTTCTTTCTTTCTTTCCTTCGTTTCACGCATGCATGAGACATCACTAACTCACTCAAATATCGGTTGACGAGGCGAACAACGGAAGAGGAGAGAACAAATACTATTCTAAATCAAACCACTTCTTAGCTCTTTTCTCTTGCCATACTTACACATCGAGAGCGTAGAAACCCTATTACATCTCAAATAATACATTTCTGTTATTTTTTTGCTTCCTGTTTTTCAGCTGATCTCCTCTCGATGGATTCTTCGTTTTTTATAAAAATATAACGACTAGTTTACATTGTTCCTTTTCTTTTTCTTTGTTTTAATGCAAACAGAAAAACAAAACAAAACAAAAGTATAAATCCTTGCTTATCGTTTTTTTTATGAGTACGATTGAATTAAATAGGACAATTGAGAAAAATCAATATAAGTTGATGATAACATCGAAAGAAAAGTATTATTCGTATGTGGACACCAGTTTTGAACGTGAATATTGTCTTCAATATAAAGATGATAGAGAAGGAATTTGATTAGATTTACACTTGTTATCGAATCGGTTGTTGTTGAAAATACGACGGAATCACTTTTTCTACGAGAAAATTCGATATTAAACCTGAATGAATATTGAATTACCTATCGGCAGGAAAGAGAATTAGTGTCGGATAATTATGCACAGTGAAATGCCAGGGAAGATCATGTTTATCTGCTTGAATTCTACAACAAATTCGATTCGTCTTCGTTTTTTTTCCTCGCTGTTAACAAACCTCGTAAATATTAAATCTTGAAAGTTTTTCAAAAATGCTTTCGTTTGATACAAAACCGGCCATATTGACTGACAAAATCCGCACCATTTAGTATAATAAACAACGAGTACATGCTAAAAATGACACACGTATTCGTTTTATTTTTTAAATTCGCTTGTACTTTAGTTTTATCGAAAACAATTGATTGAAATGTTTGACTAGTTAGTTCAATCAAACGATTGGAATGTGTCGTTGGTGAAATTTCCATGGGAATGGTTGCATACGTTCGCAAAAGATGATTTTTCGAAATATCATAAATAAATTTATCTAGAAAAAAAATCAATTCTCAAACGATTTGTTTTTTCTTACTCAAATTTACATACAAATTGAATCAATTGTTAATTGATTCGCATTCAATGTGTAAAACTGTTCATTCTAAAAGAACAAGTCGATTAGGAAAGACAAAGTTCAATTTTATTTTTATACTTTTGATTGCAAAACAATGATTGCTTTTGAATGATTGATTAAACCGATATTTTGACCGAAATTCGGGTATAATTTCGAGTTAATTAATCGAAATGTCCAACTTGTATTACTCTGACAAAGAAAAGCTCGATACTTATCGAGAGAAACTCGATCGATTTCTTTGATTGATTGATGGACGAATTTTTCTTTTCGTTTTTGTAAAATTGTATTTTGTTGATTGTGAAATTTCGATTGATAAATCGACGTTGAATTCATGAGCCAATTTTGACAATATTTTTCATAGCACAATCGAATTAAATTCTCGTTTTCGAATAGAGTTCGGCATGATTTCTGTTTAGTTTCAAACAAATCTCCTATTGAGAAATGAGAATTCTGTGCACACAATTGGTAAATATCTGTTGTCGACATTTGTTTGAGTAAATGTTGACAACACGATGAAAATAAACGATGTTCAATATTGGTGAGATTTTCTCGAGATTTATTTGACAGATCTCGGATTTGTTTTAACCAAAACGACGATGTTTGAGAGCAATTCGTTAAATGAAAATACATTTCACGTAACTAAATTCAAATGTTTGTTGTTTAAAAAACGAAAAAAAACTGATTCGTACTTTCAATTCATCATGTTTATTTGCCGTGAGAAAAATGAGAAGATTATCATGAGTTGCTAGAGCATCTTGAATTGTCGATTTATCAATTGAAGGACTTCGTGAATAGTAGCGATTTTTTGGAACTAACCAACTGACTTTTGGTTTCGTCTAGAGATAGTATTATTGAATGATTTTAGTTTCAAATGGAAGATTATTTACCGATTGATCGAGAATCCATGAAAAGAGATTTTCAATTGTAAAATTATTTGTAAGATTTGGAAAGATCTGAAGAGATCAAAGTTATTTCAGATTGAGAAACGAAATCACGAACTTGTGAAACAGAATTCAATTGATGAAACATAATAAACGGTTTTTCTAGTGATTGATTTGTTAACTTCTCCAATTCGTTGATTATTGTCGGATTAAGAATAACAGCAAAACGAATTGGATGGTCATTATCTAATGACAACAACAGAAAAAAATTATTTCATTTTATGTGGATCATGTTTTTACCATATTCGATATGTTTGAGCGCTGTTTGCGTAAAAAGAGAATAATATTGTCGGTGGATATTATTAGAAAAGTCAAATTGAGCTAAGATATTCGTCTAAATTGACCAAAAACAAATCGTGAAAACGTGAACTTGCTCTTGTTTTACTTCATGTTGAACAAGAAATTCATAAAAATCATTCAGATTCACCAGACGAATGACCGGCATTCGAATATTTTCAATAAAATCAATTAAATTCGTTTTTATTGTTGGTCCAAAATATTGATAACCTCTCGTACCTTTGACATACAGTAACATATGAGGAAAATAATTTAATTTATAACTCTTTCGACATTGACCCTCGTGATAAAAACAATCGATAGCCGCGAATTTCACGTGAATTCGATCGATCGTTTCATTTCCCTGATGAGAACGTTCGTGATAAAACGCAGCAGCTTTTTCATATGGATCACGCATTCTTCGACTTATACCACAGAAATCTAGTTTTTTCAAACAATCAATGAGTTTTTGTGGTAAAATTCGATTCTTACTTGCATAGTACATAACAAAAACGAATGTATGAGAATGAATTGTCTGTTGTAATTGTGCAAGATTACCATCGAAGAGGTCTACAACAAGACTTTTCGATGAAGTGAAAAACGGTCGAGCTTCTTTGTATGTTCCAGCATCGGACGAAAAGAGTCTTGAAGAGAAAAATGAAACACTTGAGATGATAGAATAAAAATTCGTTCGCCTACCGAAATGCTTCGATTGATTGGACAAAGAAAAATAAAATTAAGATCACATTATTGCACATTATATTCTTCAATCAAAAAAAAACTAAATTAAATACATTTATTCGAATTACGGTAAAAAAAAAATTTATTTCAGAAAAAGAAAAGAAGAAGAATCATCACGTAGTAAAAAAAACACACAGAAAACTTAAGATTTGGAATAATTTTTAAGAATATCTCGTGCTGCTTGGAGATCTTAAATGAAAAAAGATAAATTCTATTTGCAAGATTAAGAACTCGTTCGATGATTTACCAGCGAATAAAACAGCGAATTGTTCGGAATTCATGGCAAATGAAATCGATTTTGCTTGACTGTCGACATTATCATTATAATTCAAATTCATTGTTACAACTGGCAAATGCATATCGTGTAAATTGTTGGTCGTTTTGACATCGAATAGATTCCATTGAATATCATTCGTTTTTGTTACTAGCGAAGAAGAAGAAAATAACGATAACAACAATGATGAATTGAAGATTTACATCGTAGAATTGATGAACGAAGTTTTTCAGTGAGTTTATCGATATTTTCATCATAAACTCGAACTAAACCACTTGCATGTTCTATAAAAAAAGCACATTTTCAATCGTGATTTTCGAAAATCTCTCTCTCTCGAAATAACCTTTAGGCAAACCGAGTTGAGTCAATTCATTGGATAGAGACTGTCCATCAACTGAATGCTTCGCTGACATTGTTAGAATATGTTGTAAGGCACGAATAGATGCTTTTAAATCTCCACTCTCTACAAATTCGAAAATTCACAATCAAGAACAACAATCAACTATTTATTCGTCCTACCAAATTTATCTCCAACTAATTTTTGTGCAGCTTGAAACTAAAATTCAGCAAAAATAAGAAAAAAGAACTCATATTTTCAGTTGAATATTACGTTTAGATTATCTGTTAGTATTGCTTGCATGACTAGTTGACATAATGATTTTAATTTAACTGAACTCTAGAGAAAGATAACAAGTAGAAAAAAGAAACACAACACAACATTTATTTACAAGCTTGGATAAAGTCGATATTTCAGCTAGAATCCAATCTGCGCAATCTTCTCCACCACAGAATCGAAAACGCTAAATAAGAATCGCATAATTAATTCGTGATTACACTTGGGAAAAACACGAATCTTCTCTCAAAATAACTCACCATATTTCAAATGGAAAATCTAAAATAATAAACAAACAGAAAACAGTTCGATTGGATCTTTTCTTTTTGTGTCATCAGAGAACTCGGATGTTAAGTTTATTTTGAAATAGAAAAAAGAAAACAAACAAACAATGATGACATGACAATGTGCAATTCTTTTTTTCTTTTCCTATCGGTGTCAAAAAACTGAACACTCGTACTGCGTGCTTTTTAGGCTTTCGATTCGGATAATCGAGTCGACGAACGACGTTTCGATTCGCTTCGTTTACGGTCACGTTTTTCTTTGGCATATTGTTGAAGTAATTTGGCGTATCTAGAAAAAAAGAACGTGAAAATTTTATTATTTTATTCGAAAACATGAACGTTCGTACTCATTTTGAAGAACACGTTGTTTTTCAGCACGTCGTTTTTTCAATGCAACGGTGTGTCGTTTACGTTGGAGACGTCGTGGTGTGATTAAACGTTGAATTTTTGGTGCTTTAACACGTGGTTTTTTGCTTTCTTTTGTCAATGCTCGTTTAACAACATATTTTCGTACATCATCTTCTTTGCTTAAATTGAATAATTTTCGAATATGATTGGCACGTTTAGGTCCGAGACGACGTGGAATTGTCTTGTCAGTTAAACCTTCGATTTCACCTTCGCCTCGTTTCGATACAATACAAGCGATGACCGATAAATTTTGATCGACAACACAACCACGAACGGATTTACGTTTTCGTTCACCTTTTCGTCGTTGACGATAACATTTATGACGTTTATCCAATAATAAACGAACACGTTGGTTAGTTAAAACACCTTGCATCATGGGAAAACCTTGTTTATCATTACCACCGGTGATACGAAGAACATAGCCCTTCCATTCATTGCCAAGACAGCTGGCATCAACTTCTTGAGCAATACGTTTTTCCATGAATGGACGTAATTTACGATCATCATCGATCTCGAGTGTTTTTTGACAGCCTGTGACTGGATAGGCGATGTTGAGTTTCATGATTGAATATCTAGAAAGATAAAAACATAAATTCAATCCTCTGTCGATGCACAACAAATGTTAAATAAGAGAGAGAGAAAAAAAACTAACTACACGAAGGAAAACAAACGTTGATAAACTATGAAACCAATCATATATTTCAATGATTAAATAAGAGAGGACTGGCTGAAGGTTTCAGTTTAGTTTAGATGTCGCATCAAGTCATTGGAGAGAACGATTAAACGAATGAAAATAATAATAAATAACTACGTTTTCTGTTGTTGCATGTGACCATGAATATGTATCAAAGATTAGCTAGTTTTTTTGCTCATGGTAAATGTTAAAACGAAAAAAAAACTTAATCCAATAATTTCAAATAATTCCTAGAGTATATTATCAATCGAGAAATTCCAAACGATGAGCCAGCACCAAGAAAAACTGAAGAACAAGTAAATAAATTGAATTATTCGATTTTGTTGACATTGAAAATTGAGTTTAGCTTAACGCATTACGTGATCTTTATGATACATACGCTCATCCGATAAAAACAACCTATCAAACAAATCCACGAAAGCTATCCAAGCAAATAAATTCTATTTCAATTTTAAAACAGGTTTCTATTTCATTTCGAAGAATTTTCAATAGAGAATAAGCATCTTTAAATTCAGCGTGAGAATGGTTTAATTGATTTTCAACGTTATCCAAAAGCACGATACGATCTCATGCATCGGTAATAAGGAAATTTTAACAAATGTTTCATTCGCTTGAATAATTAGATTTTTACCGAGAGACGATGAAACCATTGCATCAATGTCTCAATCGACGTTTTGCGGTCAATTTTCCGATGATGGACAAAAATTTATCAGTGCTTGCAAAGGTATTCGAGGAAAGAAAAAGAAATATCAATATTGACAATTGTATTGTTGAATTAAAGATCACTGTATTCGATTGTACGATACACCATCATCTCGAAGATTCGATCGTCGAGCTGAAATTCTTGTTGAAGATGTTGGCTGGGCTATTTTAGATACGGCATTAGCACCTAATGGCAATCATGTTGCATATTCAACTTGGTCCGATTGCAGTATGTTGAAAACGTGAATAGAAAATGAAAAATTGTGAATAATTTCTTTGTTTGTCTAGTTTATTTAATTAAATTGAATGAATATTATGAACAATCGAATATAATTCCATTGCAATTAGAACCTATGACACATAGTTTTTCGATATTTTCACTTCAATTTTCAGTCGATGGTTCGGAGATAATCAGTGGTTCGAATGATGCTTGTGTCTATATTTATGATCTTGAAAAACAACGACGAACACTACGTGTATGTCGAAAGCTATGAATTGTAGAATTGTTCATCACCGTTTTTTCCTCCGATTAGGTCGAAGCACATCAAAATGATGTGAATGCTGTTCGTTTTCTTGACAATTCGAATTCGTTAATTGTCAGTGGGTCTGATGATGGTCTTGTTCTCGTTTGGGATCGACGTTCATTGAAAGAATGTGACCCTAAACCTGTCGGAATATTTGCGGGTCACACAAGTGGAATTACTTTTGTACATAGTCGAGTAAAAAGACAACGAACGAGAAAGTTTTTCGAATTTTGTGTTTTGTTTTTTTTTCGGTAGATGGATTCGAGATATTTGATATCGAATAGTAAAGATCAGAGTATTAAACTATGGGACATGCGACGTTTTGCCAACGATGCAGCGATACAAAAAAGTCGAAATGCTTCGAATGCAACCAATCAAGTTTGGGATTATCGAGTTGGTGCTCAGCCACCAAATCGTAAGACTCGATCGAACTAATTTAATTTTTATTTCTCTAATTTCTAGTTCAACGACATGGCATATCCGGTGATCCGAGTGTTTGTACATACCGTGGACATTCAGTTGGTTATACACTTATTCGTTGCTATTTTTCTCCGTCATTTACAACCGGACAGAGATATATTATCACAGGATCATCCGATGGTTGTGTACATAGTCAGTTGATTCGTTTTTCTTTTCGCCTCAAATGTATTTATTTTCATGTGAATTTTGTAGTTTATGATGTTCTAACCGGAAAAATTGAACGACGTTTATACATACGAAATAATCATTATGGTTCAGGAAGAGAAAGATGCGTACGAGATGTATCGTGGCATCCATTTGATAATTATATCATTTCGACATCTGTAAAATTTTCGATCGATCGATCGATCAATTAAATCATCTTTGCTTTTTTTCTCTTTCAGTGGGATAATCAACGAGCTCATGTTCGTTGGACTTACAAGCAAAGCAATCCGTCTGAACCGTATCTATCTCCACCAACCGATAATCGACTACCGATTACTTGCAATACCTTGCAAAGAAAGTCGACTGATGTATCTGGTGGTAGTAGTATAGATTTGAATGATGATGATAATGATAGTGACTCATTATTCGACTAAATTTTGTTCTACAGACTGTCTGTTTTGATTTGTAAAAAGTTTTCAAGTATTTATTTTTCAAAACGAAATTGCATTTGAAATAAATATGAAATTCTTTGGTTTATTAGTTATTTATACGCGTCATGCTGATAATAAAAAATAATTATTTGTTAGTAGAAGGAAGAAAATCATAGGAATAGATGAAATTGGAATTGTTCGAGGTGAACTATTCGGATTTATACCGGCTGAATCCGAAGATCTTGCATTCGTAAATGCAGCGCTAGTTTGAGTTAAAATCCAATTTTGATAGGCAGCAACTCGTGTATAAACACCGGCATAACCGTATCGTGCACAACCAACACCATAGCTTGTTAAACCGACTAAAACCCATTGGCTACTATTTGTAAACATCATTAAAGGACCACCGGAATCACCTTGACATGTATCTGAAATTAAATCAAAATTGTTTAAAAAAATCAATGAATGAATAAGAATAAACAACCTTTGCCACCACCATCAACACCAGCACATAATTGATATTGTCGATTGTATAATACTCGACTGCAACTTTGTTGACGATAATCAACTATTTGAACGGTTACTTGTTGAAGACTCGTTGATGTCGGCCCATTTTCGTACAATGTACCGTATCCAACAGCAACAACCTATTTCGAAAAAAAAATCGTCATGAAACATAAAATCTATCGAATTTCATACGTATAGATTAGCTGCTGGCCATTCACCGGATGCTAATACTGCCGAACTTACAGATGGTATACAAATGCTTTTTATCGTATTGGACATTGTAAATCCTGAACTTAGTCGTATCAATGCAATATCATTTACTTTTGAACTGCTAACATAACCCGTGTGTACAATAATACTGGAAGCAGTTCGATATGTACCGCCATATTTCGTATTCGTGCCAGCATAAACACGTACCTGAGATGCCGATACTCCCGAAACACAATGTGCAGCTGTTATAACCCATAAACTTGAGAGAATCGCACCACCACATAGTGAATTACCATTAATAGATATTGACACAGCCCAACTCCAACTTGTACTGACTGCTGTTTCGCCACCGACAATTCTAGTAACGGATGCTGCATTATATGAACAGCCACAGGTATCACTTGGATTACATGAGTATAAATATTGTAAACTTATTTGAACTGTAAGAAGAACGAGTATTAATTGATAGAGAATTGTTAAACTTGAAAACATTGAGTTCATTTTTTTTGCTATTCGATTTAACCGGAACGTGAATAAGAATTTATTTTTTTGTACTTCTCGGTGAAAATATACTTTGACGATTACCCTTACTCATTCATGTAAACATAAGTGCCGAACTCTGCTGATTCTCGTTGGCAACATGTTTTTTTATTTCTGTAAAAAGGAAAAAAGAAGTATTACGCAAAAATATTTCTTTTTTTTCCTTCCTTTCCCATTAAAAACCTTGGCGATCGAACGACAAGAAAAAAAGACATAAAATCTTGACGTTATACTTTCGACACTAAACCAAGGGCAGAATCTGTCATGTTTAAAATTCTTTTCTTCCTCGTTCTGCTTTGCACGCCATCTTTCGTCTCGTCCCTCGCTGGTCAATCAGTTTCCAAGTAACCATTCCATCGAGTGATCAATGGATTAACTTTTTTTGTGGTTCCTTGTTTTGTCACCGCAATAATGCACGATCCTCCACAACAAACGGGTTCTCGCCCGTTAATTTCCATAACACCTCGAAAGAAATCCGTTCGTTTTAATATCACAACGCCCTCGCCACGAACCAAATCAAACGAACGAACGACTCGTCAACATCCGTTGAATGTCTCCTATACAATTCCATCGACAACAGTTAACATCGATCATGTGACTAATCAAGCACATTTACAACATTTAAACAATCGTGTCGAATACGTTCCGATGACACGACGAAATCAATTGCAAATTCAGGGAGAAAAAATTCTTCCACAACCGCAAACCTACGACGAACTTCAACAATTTATGAAAGACAAAGCAGCTAATCTACGCAAAAATATGACACAAGTCGCAACGACATTTACGCAAGCAAGTACACATTTGAATCGTTTAAAACAAGAACAACAAACAGCATTGAAACGACCGAGTCGAATTCCTGTGTCGACGCGTCTTCGTTCGCCATCGCCACCAGTTGTTATCTATCGAAAAGCTCAACAACGTTCATTCAATGAACTACGTTGGTTTTGTTTAGCAAGGAAATTTTCTATTCTCTGGCAAAAACGTGTTTTCACTTGTCATTTACGACGAATAAAATCTTTTTATCAAAAAAAATTAACTCAAAAATATTTTCTTCTCTGGAAAAATTCAACTAAAACTCACCCATACGAACATATCGCCATTGAATTCTATCACAAGAATTTATTGAAAACATTTTTTCAACTTTGGATTCAATCGCTCGACCGAAATCAATTAGCCGATGGATTTCTCTATCGAAAACGAATTCAGAGCACTTGGTGTCTCTGGAAAACTCAATTGCACAAACGACAACTTCATCAACGACAATATCAAATCGCCAGTGATCAATACAATCACAAGATTGTCTCACTTGTAGGTTCTTGTTGCTTTTGCTTCTCTTCAATCGAACATTTTCTTTTCAAAGTTTTATTACAAATGGAAAATGAACATGCGTGACCGACAGGAAAACGTCGAAAAACGTCTACGAGCTGTTTACCACCATCGAATTTATTTGCAACGCATCTGTTTCAATGCGTGGTTAACATACGTCGATTATCGACAAAAGAAAAATCTTCATAAAAGTAGACGATTTATTCTTGTTTTTTGCGTAATAAAACTGCATTTTTATTCTTAATAAGAACGTGTCGAAGAATATTATCAAAGACAGTTAATCGAGCGAATCTATTCGAAATGGAAACACGCACTAGCTCGACAGGTGCTCATTCAACAAAATCAACAGCGATTAGATCAATTGCAAAAACAAATTGTTCTTCGTTGGGCTTTTGAACAATGGAAATCATGTTCGACATTCCAAGATTATTTTTGATTGAAAATAAAACTTTTCTTGTTTTCCAGATATTGATAATCTCGCTGATGAAGAAGAAACTTTGAGAATGGCAGAACAGTACAGCGATCGACGAATAATTGTTCGAATCAAATCGATTTAAAAATATTAATTCTTTTTTTTATTGAATTTATTCTTTTGATAGAGATCAGCATTTACTCATCTTCGTCGATATGTGGAAAAACGTCGAGTCAAACAACGACATAATTGGGTTGCTGTTCAACATCGAGCTCGAACTGTAATCGATTTGTTGTTTTCTTTCCAAGTTTATTCAAATTTTGAATTCAGATCGAACGGATTTATTATGGAATTTGGAAAAATCGTCTCGAAGAACGCGAGAATATCTTCATGCTCAATGAATTTCGTAAAGCAGATTCATTTTATCACATGAAAATGACAATTCGATATTGGTTCTGTTGGCGACGATATATCAACGATTGTCGACAAGAAAATGTTTCAGTTTTTTTCTTCTAAAATATTCAATCAACTTGTCTTTTTTGTTTGTTTTCGTAAACAGGCACAAATTCAACTTGCTGTGACTTATTATCATTCGAAATTATTGCGTAAATATTTTTCTCTTCTTCGTTCGAATGTTACCAATGAACAATACGAACAAGTTCTCGAGCAACAAGCCGATACACACTATCGGTAACATCGAATGAAATGATTTTTGTTCTATTTTTGGATTTAGTTTGAGATATCTGCAATTGTATTTCACATTTTGGAAAGTTCAAACAAGAATTCACGAACAATATGAAATCAATACGAGACTTGTTCGTTTTTTTGTTCTCTATTGATTTCAAAATCCATTCTCGGATCGTTCTTTTTTTTTCTCAAGGCTATTCTTCATGATGAAACACAAACTAAACAACGAATATTTCGTATTTGGTTCGAACGTGCCCATTCAAGATTAATCGATAATGAACAACATGTAAGACTACGAAAATTGATGTCAACACTTTTGATTTTTGTTCAATAAAAGATCGTTGCTGAACGACATTATCTCCGTACGATTCTCACTCGTGCTTGGTTATCATGGCGTCAATTAATCGATGAACATCACAATGAAGAACATCTCGAACAATTGGCTATTCAATTTTACTATCATTCAATTCAAAGACGAACACTCAACGCTTGGAAAATCGTAATTTTTTGAAATCTATGAAAAATCATTTGATGTTTGCTGTTGTTTTAGTATGCTCAACATTGTCAATATATGAAACAAATGTATCGTCAAAGTGAACAGTTCTATCTTCAACATCGTGCACGAACATTGTTCTTTCAATGGTTTTTCAAAGCACGAGATCGTCGACGATTGATGCTCGTTGTTAACGAACGTTTTCATCGTCATCAACGAAAAACTCTCAAGTCTCTCGTCTGTTCTCATTTGAAAATTTTGACTTTCGTTTTTAATTAGATTTTGTTTTCGTCAATGGCGAGAGACGATTCACGATGAGAAAACCGATCGTGAATTGAACACATACGCTCTCGATCATTATCATCGTTGTCTCAAACGAAAAGTTCTTCTTCATTGGAACAATGAAATGATTCAACAAGTTCTAATCGACAATGAAAATCAACGTATATGCAATGATTATCTTGAAAAGAAAAATCGAGTCCTACTCTCGAATATCTACGAGCAATGGCGAGAGAAAACAGAGAGATACGCTCGAGAACGAGTTCTTTCACTTCGAGCAAATGAATTTTATGAAAAGAAACTCTTGAGAAAAGTTTTCGATCTTTGGAAAGATGATTATCGATTTAATTTACGGATTAAAGTAATAAAAAAAACTCGACGTTCGAATGAAATCTATTGAATTTGTTTTAGCTACTCGATCGACAAGCGATTTGGTTCGATCGAATGCGTCGTGTTAGTCGAGTTTATTTACAATGGAAGCAAACATGGCAAATCGAACAGAAACTTCACGAACAAAAACAAAAAGCTTTGCTTTTCTGGGCAATTCAATTGCAGAAAAAAGTATTTTGATCTTATTGAAAACTAAACAAATATTCGACTTGTTCGTTTCGAAAGTGTTTTGTTCAATGGTTGATTTACATCAGTGAACGTAAACGAAAGAAACTTCGATACAATCAAGCAACTCATCAACGACATGATGAATTACTTCGTAATTGTCTTCGACAGTTTTTAATCTACACCGATCATACGAAACAACGTCGACAGAATCTTTTCATTCATCAACAAGTTTACGTACGTTCGATTTGCCGAGAAAATCCACTGTTTAATCTTCGTTTATTTTGTTTAGTTGTATCACGATCGAAATGCTTTAGCCAGTAAATACGTAGCCAAATGGCGAGATTATACAAAACGCTCGTTGGCACGAAAGATCAGCTTTTCGAATCTACATAAAAAATCATCGATTATCATACCGAAAAAACCGACTCCCATCGATCTAGTTCAATTCGATAATAGTCCACCGAAGTAAAAACAAAAGTCTTTCTCGAAATTTCTATTTTTTTTTTCATTTTCAAGAATCTCAAATCGACCTCGACCTCGAAAACCTGCGTTTCTCTCCGGTTCGTATTCGACAACAAGTCTCGATCAAACCATCGAACCGACAGTTCCAATTCGGACACGGACGCCTCCATCATCGCCGCCGAAAATCGATCATTCATTACATTCGCCTTTCATCAGCGTCAAACAAAAAGAATCAGCTCCTATTCTCCTTCCTCCATCAGCATTCGCCATTCAAATGCCTTTATCATCTCGAATTGAAAACGAACATAAACCTCTGATTCCTCCACGATCCTATTCGACACAACCGAATCAAATTCTGAATAAAGACAATCTACTCGATGTAAAAGAACGTTTGGAAATTTATTTGAACGCAAAAACAAAACTAAAGTAACATCATAACAACAAAAACGGCAATGAGTCTTTTTGTTCTTTGCGTGTTTCACTTGTTTTTAGACGTCTTCGACAACAATTAACAAATCTCTCGCCATCAAAAATTGATTCACAAGTAGAAAAAAACAAAATTTCTCTTTCAAACAACATTTTTTTCATTTCCTTTTTTTTCAGCTTGAGCAAGAGTATCAACAATTAACAGCGTTTATTAATTCAGAAAAACTTCATTTGACAAACATATTACAAAATTTGTAATATAAATTCTCGTGTGTGTGTGCGTGTGCGTTTTTTTATACATATTGAATAATCGATAGACTAAAATAAAATAAAAATACAATGACGAAGTTCGAGATTTTGTACTGAGACGAGTAGAGGTGAAGAGGAACCGGATATTCCTTTCTACTTTCTTTTTCCTAGCCGAATAGATCGCGGTTTCTTTTATCTAACATATGTTGTTGAGAAGTCAATGTTATTATTTAGTGTAAATACTCGATGATATGTTTGATTATCAATTTAAAGTTATGCTATTAGGTGATTGTGGTGTTGGTAAGACTTCAATGAAAATAGTTTCGTTCACTTGACTTTTGAATTGTTTAGGTAAAACGTGTTTATTAGTTCGGTTTAGTGATGAAATATTTTTCTCGGATAAATTCTTTTCGAGTCTTGGAATTGATTATCGAACTAAAAGCGTGAATTTAGGCGAGAACAAAATCAATTTACAAATATTCGATACAGTAATTTCATTGTTTGTTTGTTCTGCTTTGATCGAACTTTTGTTTTAGGCTGGCCAAGAGAAATTCTGTTCATTAAGTCATTCGTATTATCGTGATGCTGATGCATTTTTATTGTTATATGATGTTACATCTTATTCATCATTTGATAATATTAATTCATGGTTTCGTCAAATAAAATGTTTTACAAACGATGAAAAAATCATTATGTTAATTGGAAATAAAGTCGATAAATCACAACGTGTTGTTTCTCGACAATTAGCTGAAGATTTTGCTCAAATTAATCAAATGAATTTTCTCGAAACATCGGCTAAAACAGGTCAAAATGTTGAATTAGCATTTATGACAACAGCACAAGATTTAATTGATAAATATATTTTTCGTAAATCAACAAATGTAATTTCGATGACATCGAATCACAATTCATGTTGTTAAGTCTGTGTGAATGTATTCAAGTTGAAAATAGAAATTATTTCCTTGAAAGAGATTGCCAACAAAATGTTCATCTACCGAAATGAATTCGAAAAAGAACCGAGAAACAAAACGGATACGATTGTTCTTACCTAATAACTGATGAATATGAACGAATTGTAAAAGATTCTCGTTCGATAATATCGATTGAGTTTGTTTCAATTCATTCATATGTTTCGGTTCGAATTGTTCGAATGTAAAGAGTAGAGAACGTGCTGGTCGAGACTGAACAACGTAGACAGACGTTTGCTTGAAAAGACGTGCTAATAAGTAAATAACTGAAGCTTGTAATCGAGTTAGAATAGGAAATGATTGCATATAGAGCATTTGTGCATTCATTTCAAACTAAAATTCCACAATTGAACCGAAATTTTCAATTAATTAGACGTACTTTGAACCCAAATTTCCTAGTAAATTGTTGAATTTCAATGAGATCATTTTCGGATATGTCTGTTGGCGAAAGATTTTCGATCTTGTCAATCGATTGAAATTGTTGAGCTGTTACTCGTTGTTGAGAACATAAATCAAGTAAATATCGATTACAAAAACAAGAATTTTTGATTTCATTCGATGATTTTCCATAGATACATTCGAGTTTAGTTTCATTCTTTGCAATCAGATGACCGATAAAGATTTTCTCGTGTTGAATCGATGGATTTCGAATGATTTGACATACTGAACAAAGATTTTGTTTGCAAGAATTCGAACAGAAAAAACCATTTTGAATTTTTTCTAAAATCTCTTCACGAGATCGTTGATGTTGATTGATAAATGTTCCCTGACGAGTTATTCGTTGTTGATTACCAATAAAACGTTTATATTCAAAGTTTGTTTTTAATAAATGTCGATCTGTCGGTAGAAGTTCTCGAACTTGACATCGATCGAGATATTCATCGAGACAATGACCTTTCAATCGATGTAATTCCTTCAAAAATCGTCGATTTTGATTGTGAAAATAGAATAAATTATATTCGATTGTTTCGATTTGATGTCGTTGAAATAATGTCGAACATTGAAGAATTTGCTCGAGAAAAAACAATGGCAATATCGAATCATTTGATGATTGTTTAAGATACGTTTCTCGATCGAAATCCAAACAAATAACATAGATCTCCGAATTCCCATTCTTTAGAAAACATTAAAATCAATCTCGAATATTGAAATTATTCTTCTTACTTTACTAGTTTTTGGTTTGAACATTGAAATCTAAGATAAAATAATTATCGTTTCAGTAAAAAAACGGGACAAAAAGTACTTGATGAAATGTTCGATAGAGCAAATAAATTAATTCGATCGTTTTCTGTTCGAATAATGTGAAAATTTTCAAAAGAAAATTCCCATGTGTTTGCAGACATGATAATCCCACATGAACTTCAGTTTTTAATAACGGATAAACGAGAAGTTCTTGTTCAGCTGGATTAGCTTGAACATCAAAACTACCATCAGCTGTTATCTTTTCAACAATGAAAACTTAAAATCAATTTTCTATAAAAACAGATTTATTTACAAAATTAATTTCCATTGATTGGAAATATGAGATGTAATAATCGATGTTCTCTTGATTGAGTAAATTTCCACTGTTATCGACACCGAAATTCCAATGATTTTCATCGTACGAATGAAATATAAGACGATCATCATCGATAAGCATCGATGCTGTCGATTGATTATGTTCATAATATGGATTCAATGTTTGAGCATACCACTGCCAATTGATGTTATCTTTTTGACAGAATAAAAAAAGAAATCAATGAATTGATTATTTCGATCACTTACGATGACAACGAGTAACGAGAAAATGATTGAGAGCGGAAATGAACGCGCCGGGTGCTTCACAAAGATGAAGCGTTGCCCATTTGTCATCATTTTTTGAATTAATCAAATCGAACTTCGAAAGAATCTCGAACATTTTCGTCCATGCTTGTGTGCCTATTTCGATATTCAGTTTCTCACGTAGATAAGGAACTATTGTCGAAGCAGGATTCATAAATGCTGTATGTCTGAATTGGAAATAAATAATTAACAAACAAACGATTTTCTTTTCTCTCAATGCAAACCTATTCCAATCGGCAATATCTTTATCGGAAAGTAACGATTTGACAGCATTTAATTCTTGTTTCATTTGAATTAATTTCTCGAAAATTTCTTTCGCAGAACCTCGTTCATCATTATCCACATTCGATTGTTTAACAAAATCGAAACGTTTTTCACTATCATTCGAAAGATTCTCCTCTTCATATGGATATGAACGTTTTCTCGTCATTTGTTTTTCTGTATTTCTAAAATAAACACGGATATCCGCTAGAATTCTTCCATTATTATTATTTCTTTTTGTTTTCTTCAATGTTTACAAATCATTTGCAAAGTAAAATAACAAAAAACGCGAAAAGAAGCCAAAAAAAACAACAAAGACAATTTCCCAACGCCCAGAAAAGAAAAACCAATCTAATCACTGTCAAATCTATATGTTTTTCTCTATAACACAATCTGACACAAACTCTTCTTTGATAAATATTAATTTGTACACACACACACACAGACACACCATTCTCAGCTAGTTTGTTTGTTTTTAGAATAGTTTAAGACGTTTTTTCAAATCAATACGACGCCATTCCGGTAATCGATAGAATTCCGATCGAGTCATTTGAAATAACGTTTGAAATTCGCTGTCGGTTAGATGACGCTTAAAAGAAAACAATTATAATTAGAATGTAGGTTTTGTTTTGTTCGAAGAAGACTACAAACTTCGAGATGATCACGATCGATATCTGATGGTAAACGTGGTTTCGATGTCACTTTTAGTTCTTCGTAAGGATAAATTTTTAGATTAGTCATGAGAATGGGTGCTGAATGAGTTGATTTATTATGATCGGCTTCATTTGAATCTATGGAGAAAAAAACTGATTCATAGAGAAACGAATTTTTGTTTCGATGATTTCATACAAGAAGAATTTGTTGTCGAATCTAAATCACAACTTCTTTGTAAATCACGTCGATTCGGTAATGTTTGTGCTTTTGGTGAAGGCGATTGACTATGATCTTGTTGAAGAATCGATATTCTTGGTAATGTAATTAATCTTCTTCCTGATGGTGTTGTTGTAATTGATGTTGAATAAGCTGTCAAACTATCATCTTGATTAGTTGTTGTCGATGATGAATGTGTATGAACACGTCTCGATGGTGATGCAAATGTCGGTGATTCAAATCGACAACGTCGTGGCGGTTCAATAGCTGCCGATGGTGAACGCGATGCTTTCCATGGATCGAGCGGCAATTGTTTCGAAATGATTTTCTCTTGTATACGTAGATCTTCGAGTAGAGCATGTGCCATACTTGATGAATCTTTGATTTTCGACATTTCATTAATATCTTTGTCGAGTTGTTCATCGTGACGTAATTCATTGTTATCGTTCGATTCGTCGGTAATGATTTGTTGTTCGGAATTGTCGATAATATCACTATGATTCGAACGAGATTCGCTTCGACTTCGATGAGATTTGAGTAGTTCGGGTACGGCTTGAAGAGCGATCGGTGCTGGCCAATCGAGTGATTCGATTTTTCGAGGTGCTTCAGGATCGGGTACGAAACCACCTGAATAACGTGAAAGAACGATTGGTTCTTTTTCTGTTGATGATTCCTGATCGGTTGTTGTTGTTGGTAGATGTTGTGGAGTAAGACAATGAACTTTACGAATCTTAGTTTGACCTGAAGATAAATCGATTTATTTTAGCGTCCGGTGATTAATTTTTTTTTTGAGAAAAAAAATACCTGTGACTAATGCTTTCATTCCTTTTTTAGTTCCCGGTATTGTAAACGTCTGCGTTCGATTGTAAGAAAAGCCAACTGAAAGAAAACAAACGGAAATGTATTTTTATTTTCTTAAGAAGATTTTACAAAAGAAGACAAAATGCTCTCGGTGATGAATAAACTTCTTCGCACTTCTTTTTTTTCGTCATATCGTTGAGATCTTTTTTCAAGGATTTTCAAAAAAAGAAGGACAAATTCAAACGTTCGCGTTCTTATCGAATTAAATATCAACGCTTTTTTTTTCATTTTACTCTTGTCCTTCTGACCTTTGCACAACCAAATATAAATAGAGCTGATTAGAATGTTGTCTTTATGTATCATGATCGCCTGCAAACAATATACCACTTAGAAATAGCTCATGGACCTTTTGATAAGGTAATCAAGTTGATTTCATTACATCATCTATGAAACTAAGAACATTAGTCAAGTGAACAAATACGGGCACATATGTGCACAGATATTTAATTAACTTCTGAACTTTACTATCTAAGAATGCATAAAATCAATGAGAAACATAAGGCAAAAACGTAGATGAGATATGAAAAAGAATTAGTTATTCTATGATTGACATAATACGTTTTGCATTTATTGTTTAGCTTTTGTTTTATTCATTATCGTGATAGTAATAGGATGAATACTGAAGACAAAATGTTATTATCAACACTTACTCATTTCTTTTCTTAAGGACGGAATGTGAGCTTGTTGCCGTGGCTGCTGCTGCTGCTGCTGTCCGTGATGATGCTGGTGAACCATCAACATTATCGTTCGTTTATATGTGTATGTGCGTGTTGTCTTCTTATCGATTCGTTGTTAATAATAGTAGCACACACACACATACACATACACAAAGCAAAAATTGGTTTTTTCTTGTTCTCCTTTCTCTCCAGTTTTTTTTCTTCTCTTCTCTCATTTTTTTTCTCTCTCTCTCTTCTTTCTTTCTTTTGCTCATTTTTTTCTTTATTCGTTCTTAATATCTGCTTTAGCTATTGAGAATGTGTTTTTTCCAATTGTTTCTTTACATTCTTCATCATCTATTTTTGAGCTATCTCCCATTGAAAATTCTCGATATGACTCGTGAGTACGAATGCGAGCGCTTTTTTGTTCTCTATACTCCGACATGACAAGGTCATTGATTTGACTGTGCACACAATGCCATTTGCTATGCATTTGCCGAACGACGGAAATGAATGAACGAATAAGAGCAAAAAAACACGATACTAAATCACAAAATCCTTTCACAGCTGGCATTTTAACATTGTAAGCAGATGCTTTTGAACAATAGGATAATATACACCTGCTGATTACTCAATAGACGACGATTGCTCAATGTAATCGATATCAACAGAGGTTTGATAGTCGAAACAAATTATCGTACAGAAACTCTCATCGGTCTTCTTCCCTCTTTCTCTCTCTCTCTTGCATCATTACGATGCACTCATCCTTTCCTGTTGATCAAATCGATGGTGCTTATTAATTGATTATGAAGACAAGTACAGTACGAAAGTGCGGGAGTCATTAAGAAGATGAAAGATGTAATTACTTGGTCGATGAAATTGTGGTGATTTGCTTGATGAAGCTATATGATCGCCAGTACCTCTTTTCATATAACCCATATTTTCTTTTTCATTCAAATAACCCGATGTCAATATTCGATTAAGGTCACTTCTACCAATCTGATTCGGTGTTGTTGTCGCAGTCGTTTGTGTAAGACACGTCTAATAATCAAGTAAAACGAAAGCAAATGAATGTCGTGATGATTGTCACTCAATTGATCAAAATCATAATCATTTTTGATTAAAAATGAAAACGGGCTCAAGCTATGTGCATGTGTGCGTCTCGACGACATGCAATGCATCGCGTTATAGTTACAATATCTTTTACCTTCTGTGGTGAATGTGTGATCGTTGAAAGATCACGAGTTGTTGATTCATTTAAATCATAGATTAATAAAGATTTATCGGATGAATGATGTTCAGAAATATCGAGATGAACTTTGTCATCTGTGAGATTTTTGTCATGTGTAGACGGTGATGTAACAGGTAAAGAATAATTTTCTTTATTTTCATTCGGACTTAATTCCGAAGTTTTTTTCGTTTTTCTAAGAAACGAAACAAAAAGTAATAACAATTTGTAATTGTTTTCTTTGGTTGCTACATACGTCTTCTTCAGAAATGAGAACATCTTGGTCTTCTAAATAAAAAGAAAAAAGAAATGAAATTGACTTGTATAATCTCATCTAATCCTAAGTATCACTTTTAGTACTTTCTTTCAGGGCTATTTCTCTCTCTCTCTCTTCCTCGCTTTTGAATGTGTACAAACTCTTTCGTTTGATATATAACGACTGCGCGACAATGAATGAGAAAAAGTCAAGAGAGTGAGTGAACGAATCGATTGTATGAAGCACCTACCAGCAAATAGTAACTGTCGTTGAATTTTTCTTTTTCGCACACGAAGTAATCGATAAAGAAGAAGAAGAAAGAGACAGAGAGAAAGAGAGAGAAAAGAAGGAGAAATATAATAACTGTCTTCTTTTTTTTTCGATTTTAATATATGAGTTTATAATAAGTATAATTGACACGACGATGGGTATATGCTTCGTTTGATATACTAATGAAGGTTTAGTAAAGTGTTGATGAATAAAAGGACAAGTTTATTAGTATTGAGAAGATTTTTTTAACATTGGATAAATGCCTTTAATCTGCTCATAGACTGCTGCCACCTTGATTGGCAGCAATACCAATAATAATCAAGAATATGTAAATATAACGAGAGAAGTGTATATCTAGCAGATATATATATATATACACAAAGAGTTTTTTTCTCTCTCTCTCTCTTTTTTCCCCGATCGCTTTTGGCTTCGACCGGCGTCCGTTGATAAAACAAAAGAACATATTGCATTCTTTTTCCTCTCTCTCTCTCTCGGTCTCTCTCGTTCTTTTTTCTTTTGTCCGATCAACGACAACGATGTCTGTTGGATAAAGAGATCTCATTTATTCTCGTTATGTTCGCATTTGTGTTTTATGTCGATTGCATAGACATATTTATCTTGAAGTCTGCTCATCGAGAAATGAGAAGAGAGAAGGAAGGAAATACTAATGAAATAACACAAAACGATCAAAAAGAATCGATTTTTCGAAGATTTCCTGTTCATCCTAGACTTTTTTATGTTTAATCTTACCGAACGAAGAGAAGAACGAGCGAAACGAAACGAACGAGAGTTATCATCATCGCCATGATCATTGAAGATTAACCTCTGATTCAGAACAAAATCGAAACTGTTCTGTTTTATGAGAAACAACCGAATCCGTATTCATTGAATTCAATTCGGAAATTGACATTTTTTTGTTGATTTAGTTGCGTATACGGTGTTTTTATTTGGTCTATTGATGCCTAGCGACATCTGATTAACTAATCAAAATTGATAAATAAATTTCTTGAAAATAAAAACATGTTGTTCGATTGAAACTCCAGAAATAACATTTGTAATCTAATCGAAAACGAATTTGTTTACTAACCAATCATCGATCAGTATTGATCATCTATCTATATAATATTGTTGCTTTCAGATGATGATGTGATGATGTCGAATGCGAAGAAAATAAACAGTTGATGTCTATGAATATTTCTTGTAGATTTCTCTCGTTGAATTCTTTGAATATGTTCGTTTAATTTCATTTCTTCGATTTATCTTATCAAATCATGACGATATTTTCTTCGAAAAAATCTTCGAATAACTCCAAAGATCTATCTTCGAATTCAACAAATCAACAACAACAGCAACAACAAACATCATCGAACATCTCACGTGCACGTTTATCACGTGACGATGAAAATTCTCCATCAATACAATCGAATTCCAATGATGAATCGAATTTAGTTTGCGATTCCAATCTTCCTTCGTCATCCTCGTTACCGTCGAACTCCAATCTACCGTCGACAACAATCTCAACTTCAAAACGTAAATCTCATTATCACCATCAAACAACAGTTAAACAAGCTCGACGTCGTCGCGGTTCAGTCGGCGAGAAACTTCATTCGAACTCGCCCGGTGGCTCGAGCCCATCGGCGAACTTAACTCTTGAGAATAATCTCAATTCGAACACGAATAACAATGAACATTTGACAACAACAACACCGTCAACACTTTCATTGACAACAGTTAACTACGATGAACAATGCAACAGTGAAGATGAATACGAACAAACAACGTTGAAATACGATCGAAATAATTTAAATGAACTCGAAATGCGTTTTGCTCGGGCATTGAAAGAAAAAAAAGGGTTCGTTATTAAGCCTGTTCAAGAGGATGGAGCTTGTTTGTTTCGAGCCGTTTCGGATCAAATCTTTGGCGACGAGGAAATGCATGCAACAGTTCGACAAAATTGTATGGATTATATTGTAAAAAATGCTGATTTCTTTCGTTCGTATATAACCGAAGATTTCGATCATTACATAAGTCGAAAACGTCGACAGCATTGTCATGGCAATCACATTGAAATGATTGCACTGTCGGAGATCTACAATCGACCGATTGAAGTTTACGAGTACAGTATGGAGCCGATTAATATCGTTCACGGAATGTATAAGACTGATAATGAACCGATACGGTTGAGTTATCATTGCGGTGTTCATTATAATTCAGTTGTCGATCCGTGGAGACCAACGGCTGGTCACGGACTTGGATTTCCTGATCTTGAACCTGGCGTAAGTGTTTTCTTTTGTTTCAGAAGGAAAATGTTAGGTTTTGTTTTTCGGAATTTAGCGTGCGCAAGAATCTTTGATTCGAACGGCTTTACGACAATCGGAAGAGAGTCATATCGAACGTGCTATGCTGGATGATAAAATAGCTGCGACCGACTGGGAAGCAACTCAAGAAGAATTAATTCAACAAGTTGCAAGAGAATCCTATCTTCAATGGTTATGCGAAGCTCAAGATAATAAATCTGTATGTTTTTCGTAGATCGAAATTCTTTTTTTTTCTTGAATAAATTGTTCAGATGCCATCGTCAAGTTCATCGTCAACATCAGCGACTACATCTGAACGTACGTCAAATAGTAATCATGGTAAAGTCATTTGTTTTTTACGTTGATTAGAATTTTTGTCTTTTTTTTCGTAGCGAGCTCACCGAGAAATTTGCTGCCGTTGCGACTGGATGAACGTAAAGATTGTGAATTTGCTTTACCATTTAATTATGAATGTGACGCACCAACTAATCCTAGTAAATAATCATTTGAAATCCGAATTAATTTTGTTTTTTTTTCTTTTTTTGAAGATCTCGATGATGATGATGACGAAGATTCCATAATGCGACAAGTTTTAGCCATATCTCAAATTGAATACGTTGAAAATCTGCGAAAACAACAGCAGCCTCCGAAATCCGACGATCCCAATGGTCCGTCATCGTCATCGGACACACATCTTTTGTAGAAAAAACAACAACCTCCAATCTTTTGTTAATTTATATTTCTTTTTCTTCTCTTTTTTCGATTCCCACTGATATGTAACCTACAGAATTTCTTTTCTTTCGCATCCGAACAGGCAATGTGTGTACCAACACTTTTTTTTTTCTTTTTTTGGTCTTACGTTTACGTCAATTCTATTTGTGTGCGTGCGTGTGATTGGAATTAAACGAGGGTGATATTTCGGATATATCTCTCGATTTTCTTTCAGATAATGTCAAATGAAAAACAAATAAATTCTAACAAAAGAAAATTCGATGAGGAGAAATGGACTGAACTGACACGAGAGGAACTCGTACAACGTTGTAAACAACTTGAAAAACATGTCGAACAATTGAGAAATGTTTTGAATAAAACCGATGAGAAAGACAAAACAAACAAATCAATGAGACAATTCGATTTCAGCAAATATGCGAAAAGACATATTTTCTTGAAATTTTTCTATCTCGGCTGGGATTATCATGTGAGAGCGAGCGAGAGAAAGAGAACGAAATTCAATGTGTATTTGTTTAGGGTCTTGTTGTTCAAGAAACAACGAATCAAACAGTCGAAGATTTCCTATTCGATGCTCTTTTGAAAACACGTCTCATCGAACAACGAGCAACATCGAATTACAATCGTTGTGGACGAACCGATCGAGGTGTTAGTGCGTTTTCACAAGTCATATCGATTACTGTTCGATCGAAACATCCAGCTAATAGCGATTCATTGTCACATATCGATGAACTCAATTATGTTCAGATGTTAAACGGTGTTCTTCCGAGTTCAATCCGTTGCACTGCTTGGGCGCCTGTGCCTGACGGTAAATCGGCTCGTTTCGATTGTTCGTCACGAGCCTATCGGTATTATTTTCCACGGGCGAACCTCGATCTCAATCGAATGCAAACAGCAGCAAATGATCTCGTTGGTACACATGATTTTCGAAGTTTTTGTAAAATTGATATTACCAATTCTGAACCGACATTTATCCGTCGAATTGATCAGATCACCGTGAAACCATTCGATCAAACTGAAAATTCTGGTTATCAAATGTGCGAATTAATGGTGCACGGATCCGGTTTTCTTTGGCATCAAATTCGTTGTATTGCCGCTCTTTTACTTCTCATCGGTCAAGGCAAAGAAGAGATTAGTTTAATTAAATCTCTCTTAGATATTGACAAATATCCTCGCACACCGAACTATCAAATAGCGTCCGAATTACCACTCGTTCTTTTCGATTGTCAATTCGATGGTATCGATTGGATCTGTGATGAGAATTCGCTTCGTTTGACCATAGGTCATTTGCAAAGACATTGGTCTTCGTTTCAAATACGTGCGACAATGATTCGATCGATGCTAAATCATCTTGAAAATCAACTGACAATCAATGATGAACAAGGAGTTATTCTAGGACAATTAGGTTTGATTGAAAATAATACGTCGATAAATAATCAACGGAAAACTTATCAACCAATTCTAACGCGATCTGTACGTGATAGTGTCGAGACGAAATTGGAGAAATATCAAAATAAGAAAAGCAAATCAGGAACAACATGAATATTGTGTTTATTTAAAGTTGATTATTGTTATCAAATAAAGGATCGGAACTGTTCGATAGGAGAAGACGAGGTGTTGGTTCTTGTTGTGAAATGCCCGAGATACTCATTCGCATATTTCGTCGCATAACTTCAACGAAATTGTTCTAAAACGAAGACGAATTCAATATTCGGTCTAGTTCATTTTTCATAGTCGATTACTTGAGTTCGTTTTGCTTCTTTATTTGCTTTGATTAGAAATTCGAAAACAGCAACAAATATTGCCAATGCTAAACCACCGATTAGAATGTAGAATAAACCAGCAACATTGACTAAATTCAATGCATTATTTAGTTTTGCTTCCTATTCAACGAAAGAAAAAGTCAATCAAATGAACATTTCAATTATTTCATTTGTATTTACTTTCAATGTTGTACTTGAACATTCCGATCGATCGTACCACCAATTCTTTTTCAAAGTATTCAATGTTCCATCTTCACTCATTTCTAATATTGCGATATTAATCGCTTCTCTAAAAAAAAAACAAGATTTTTCGAGAATGTCTGCGTTGGAAAAGAAATCGCATAATTACCTTAATTCAGAACCAACAGGTGTTGCAATACCGTAACCTTTTGAGTCAAGATTCGAGCCGATCCTCATCGTGTCACATGGAGATCGTTCGTTAGTGAATTCATTTTTCGTTGATTCAAGGAGGAATGCATATTTTCCTTTCGATTTTCTGACGAATAAACAGAGATTTCAATCGAATAAATAGACAAGAAAAAATATTTACCGAACTTTAGCTATTCCTTCTTCGTTATTCGAAACATAAACATCGTCACTCTGCTGCATATAAGTCCACATACGTTGAAATAATTTCACATCAGATTTCTTCGAAAATACACCGATTAGATTCAACAATAGAAACGTAAAATTACTTCGAAAAATGATTGTGTCGATCCACCACGTACAACTCCATAGCGAATTTCTGTTTGTCTTGCAAGATCTTCGACACTTTCAATAGGCGTTACCATTCGTTCAACGGTTAGAAAAGCAGCTAAATTAGCTGTGTAAGACGAGACTAAGATCATGGAAAAATACCACCAAACACTAGCCACTAATCGGCCAGATATCGATCTAAGCAAATCAATAAGTTCGAAAATCGTTTCATAAACAATATCAAAATTCACCTCGGAATAAAATCAACACCTTGCTGCATAAAAGCAGCCAGTGCGAAGAAAAGTGTATTTAAAATGGAAAATTTATTCGATAATTGTATTCTCTCGCCAATTTCCATACTCCATTCATACGGTGAAAAACGTGAGACCAGAAACAGTATAACTGTTACACCAATATAAGCAAATATAACACACATCCAAATCTCGTTTGATAACGGTGTCATAAACGAGAAAATACCTTTGCAAACAATAAAATTACAGATCCATTTTAAATCTTTTCTCACCTGGTCTGGTTTTTTCTGGTTTACTAATGAGAATACTAATTCCTAGATTCATCCACGGTTTACTAAAATCGACAGCACTCTCACGTTGACTTGTGATTGTCAATGGTGCAATGGCAAGATCGACTTCACGTCGAACTAATTCGCCAATCATGCCTGTCCATGGCTGATCATTGGCAGGCTTATTTCCGAATGAATTATCTTTGACAATACGAAATTTACAAGGAACGCCAAGTTTCTTCTCGCAAATCAAACGAGCTAAATCAACACAATAACCAGATAATTGATCGAACGTAAAATAATGACCAGGTGCCGTTGTTAGATTGAAATCGCCGACAGCTGATTGATTCAACATGGCAAAGGGTTCATCCTAAATAAGATTTTATTTTCATTGAAATTTTTCATTTAAAAAACAAAGAAACAAACAAGAATCGTCGAAATTATCCGCAATCGTTCTTTGTCGAAATCATGTGCGAGTCGTCCTTCGAACTCATTGAAATCATTGATTAACAAACCGTTCGATGTGAAATTGCCCACATGTCTCGGTAAACGATTCATTGTCACCTGATAAACATCCAAGGCATAATTAGTTCGTTCGCCATAATCATTAAATTGAATATGACCCGTATATCCTTCGAATGACATGGTTTTCATCAGATGAAACAGCGCTTCACCAAATGGTTCGTGTTGATCTTGATTTCGTTGTGAACGACATTGAATTTTTAAATAATCAAAATGTTCGTCATGATATTCGGACTCGACAATTTTCGATCGTAAATTGTTGTCTAAGGACATGATTGCGCGCATGTACATTGACAATGTATCAGCTAAGGCTTTCTTTTCAAACTGAAAAAACAAAAGACTTTTTCTGAAATATTTCTCGAAAACAAAAAACATACCGACGGTAGATCTGTTTGATTCATTTTATAAGAAGATTTTGGCAGAAAATAAGTGACATTCATACCACCATATCGAAATGCTCGCATATCGATTCGATCTCCTTCCTTTAGAAGAAAACAAATCGCGATATGATTTCGTTTGAATCAAAGTCAACTTACTAAACTCATTAGAATATAATGATAATGCGGTGTTGTCATACCCAGATGACGAATCTACGTATATCAAATAGAAATTTGAATTTTAGATCAATTGGGTACCTGAACTAAAAATTTGTCGTAACTTTGAACATTTTTCAAATCGAGAACAATAAATCGTTCTTCTTTTGTTCCTCGATCTTCAATTTCAATACTTTCTAATAAATAGTTCGTTTGTGTTTCATTATTAATATCAACTATTTGCCGTCCTTCCATATCGAATATATCATAAGATTTTTCTCGTGCTTGAGCAACGATTAACGTTTGAAAACGATCGAATGCTTCATCACCTTCGATTATATAGAAAATTTTATGAACTTTAAAACGTTGAATAAACGCAATGACAACTGGTAACAGATCGATTTTCATCGTTAAATGATAGAATTTATTAACGAATGCATGTTCTTGCTTATTATAATCGAAATAATTCAACGAAATCATTGACACATGCGAACGTCTCATGAATTGTTCGAGAAGATACGTTTTCGGTTTATCGAGACTTGAGATCGAGCCAATCGAGCCCGATTCTAATCGATTACAAACTAATCAAATAGAAAGAAATTGATTCGATTTATTTGTTAAATTGTGTCACACACATACTTCGATGAATACTTGCATAGATATTGATATCCTTGTCAAAGAAAAAGAAAGCGAAATCGTAGAGTTTATTCGAACAAAAAAAAACTGTACCTACGCTGACATTTTCATAAACTGATCGAAAAGTGTACTGATGTTTTGGCCAAAGAGATTCTTCGGTTATATTCATCGCCGATGATAGAGCATCGGCAAATGCATGTTCATCAACGTCATTCGATGATTTTTCATCAATAAACCAACCTTACAAAGATATTCTTAGTTATTGTATAAAATCTTATCTTACCGATTGGAATATGGTTTTCAGTTTGCGAGAATGAAACGAAGATTATACAAAGAAAAACTCGTTCAATCATGAGAAGTTTATACAAAAAAAAAGCGATAGTCTATTAAATAGATTTGGGAATGCGAAATGTTTTTTTTCTTCTTCTCGCTCGCTCTCATCATGGAGTTTCGATGATTGAGTACTTTGATTATCAAGAGATTTAATAATGACAGTTGGCAAGCAAACGAGATCAAATGAGATGGACCGGAAAAAAGAATGAGAACAACGTCAATAGTCTAATAGATTGATCCGATCGTTCAATATGAACAGTAAATTCAAAACAACAGAACAAAAAATAATATTCTTTTATTTTAAAAAATAAAATGCTGCTAATACTATACATTATATGCAAAACTAAATAGTGAGATAAAATATTAAAGAATTGTAATTCGAATGAATGCTGCAATATGCTCACGGCATATTGGACAGCGTTGACATGAATGACCACAGGGTACGCACGTAACTAAATGACCACAAGGTAAAAAGGCTAAACGTCGTTTACATTCTTGACAAATAACACAGGGATCGACTTGTGATGCACGAAATTGTTCTAGAACTTATCAAGTGAAATCATCTCTTTATTTATTTGCATACGAGTCTTACGACGATGTGCATTGACCGCATTCTGTTCATGCTCTCGCATTCTTTCACTTGGAACGATAATACGACTTTCGTCGCCATTGATATGTCGATCTTGCTTTTGTCGAATTAAACAAGCAATGTAGAGATCACCTTTCAAGTGAAACTGTTCGTCTATTATGATAAAAAAAAATCGTGTTAGAAATGAATAGACTTTGATTTTCAGTTTACTTTTTATTTTTATTTGATCTTCCCAACATTGCCGGATGATATTCGGAGGAATTGTTCTTAACAGTTCCTGAGACATTGGTAAGGCCATGCCGGCTTGAATACGTTTGGAAATCATTTCTTCCCTTGTCATGGGAGTTCGACGACGAGCATAAGCTAAGTGTAAAGCTGCTCGAATGGATTCAACAGTCGACCATCGAAGAATATATGAACAATGTGGATTTCGACGAGCGTGAGCAAGCAAAGGAGAATTTTCGGATGCCGCATAACTCAACAGATCACCACAATCTGGACAATTGATATTATTCGCTTTGAGAATGTGAAAATAATCCCCTAGAATTGAACTGTCGATATCCAATCGATTATTATTTTGATGTTGTTGACTCGGTTGAACATTTTGACTCATACGGATTGTTGATATATTATTATTCGTTGAACCATTTATTCTATCGTTGATTGTTTCGATAGGTCCACGATGCATTAATTTGCTTTGAACAAATGGGCAGTTTGGAGAAAGTGTTTTATGTACAGCTATGGGATTATCCGCATGGGGTGTCCATCTCTGACAAATCATATTGCAGTATATGCACATCACACGATCATTTGTATTGCAGCAAAAAAACCCGGCTTTGATCATATGTTTGCTTGAGAGCCCATCTTTAAGTGGCCAGTGAGAAAAAGTATTTAGTCGAGCTGTTTCAAGCGATGTGTGCTCGCTGATTTCAGATGTTAATGGTGGAGAATCATTGGCTTCAATTGCTTGTCGTTCAGGTGGAATACTGTTTCGTACAGCCGGTATGAATTGATCACGAAAGACTGCGGGTGGTAAAGGCACAGGAGATTGTAATGAAAGAACGAATGGACATGTCGGTTCTCTTTCTGCATGGACCTTGAATGGATTCATATCTTTTGTCCAATTAGATACTGCAAGTTTGCATTCATCACAGCAGGTTGTATCATCTACACCAGTGTATTGAAAACCTGCAGCTCGTAAATAAGTTGAAGTATGAACACCGGGTTTATATGCTATTTGCGATATTCGTTTTCGAATTTCTGCTAACGCTGTGGTGAGCATTACGGTGAGACAGACAGAAAAAAATAAACAGTTTATATTTCTACAAATGAAACAGTTAGTCATTCATCAGATAAACCGAATTTGCGTCTTTAGTTTTCTTACCAATGATTACATTCAATTTTTTAAATTACTTTCTATTTAAAAAAAAATAGTATTCTAATTTGTAAATTATTAAAATTTGTATAACAAAATTTGAAACGAAATATCGACGCTATAGATGTCACATATTTCGATGTAAAATTACTAGCGAAGATATATTTCAAGGCGCAAAAAAATAATGCATATTAAGTAGAAAAAGCGTAGTGTTTAATGAGAGAATATAAATAATAATAAAAAATATTGAACAATTATATTCAGTTCTTCGAACTATATATTGTCACTATTAGCCGTTGTTGGCCCAAATGCTTGTCGCATTGACGACCGAATTTCAGATGATCGTGCTTGTTGCCCTGTTTCTATTTCTAAAGGCGCAATGATGTTATCTGATATACCGTCAATAAGTTCGATTTGTTTCTGTAAAATCACACAAGCCATGTACAAATCCAAATTAGAAACAAAATCAGATTCTAAAGTAAATGAATTTTATTGATTTCTACTATCAAAGAGTTTTACGAACGTTTTAATCGTAATTGATCTTTCCAGCATAGTTTTATGATTGGTAGTTTGAAACCTTCGTCAAATAATCTTTGAGATATTGGTAGATCCAGTCGAGCTTCTACAAATTTTGAGAGAGTAATACCATCAGGTACTAGTAGTTGACAACCATTTGCCGTCATATTATTATCTGTTGACTCATTGGTTCGAACACGTTCTAAAAGAAGAAAATCATTGTATAGATTTCAAATTATCAAAGCTCAAATCTACGTTGTTGGGGACGTTTCAATTCTTGACATAATTCTTTTGCATCCGAATTCTGTAGTGATCTACTGATCTAAAAGCAGATTACTAGATTATTAATGCCTGTATAAAGAAATCCAACACGTACTAAACTATTGACAAACAGTAAATTTTCGTCAGTTGTTAAGATTGATGAAGCAGGAGGATGAAGTAATTTTGCTTTAACATAAATACAATTTGGTGATAATGCTTTATGCACTTCACATGGATCATCGATATGTGGAGCCCATTGTTGGCAGATGAGATTACAGTAAATGCAAATTACACGATCACGGATATTACAACTGAAAAATCCTGCTTCGATCATTTGTTCACTGGATAATACTGTTCGATGAGGCCAATGCGAAAATGTTCGTCGTCTCACTTCTGTTAGTGAGCTAACTTCAAATAAAGCCGTATTCGAGAGACTAGAAATCCACAAAGGAACTGCTTTCGAACGAACAACAAATGGACAATTAGGTTGTTGCTCTGAATGTATTGCAAGTGGATTCATATCTAACGTCCAGTTAGATCTCTTAAGTTTACAGTCATTACAAACTGCAGTATCACCATCACCTGTATAGTTGAATCCAGTAGTAGCTAGTTGATTTGGAGTAAATACACCTGCTTTGTTTGATATTCGTGAAATAGAATCTCTAACAGATTGTAATCTTTTTTTCATTGTTGCCAATGATCAGAGAAAGTGAATCAAAAAAAAATACTGATAATTATTTGCGTTTTGAAATTATACAACCTGATAGGTCATCTAAATAAAACTATTTGATTGAAAAAAGAACCTGAATAAGGACAAATTCTCTCACAATAAACAAAATGTACGTTGAGTATTTACTGTTGAATGCAAAAGAAGAACGAGAAAAATTGTGATGTAAATAGAGAGAAAAATATATGAGAGTCTCAATCATCAAAGGTTTTCATTTTAACGTAAAAGAAAAGGAAAAAGTAAACAAATCATGTTACACACCTCTCCATTTATTTAAGGGTGAAGGCGATTGTCAAATTTGTGTCACCTCCCACGGTAGGAAAAATCCAATCAGATCAAAATCGATATATCTTAGCAAATATGCATCCTCTCTATGATGATATGAATCATTTCTTTCTTATGTGTAGTAGAAATGGTAGTTTATTGAGTAATAATCAAATCATTACTATGTCATATAGATTAATATTTAAAACAGTTTTATATATGTTTGTATTTGTTTATATGAATGTTCGTCATCTGTCACCACTTTTCAAATTTGAAGGCTTCGAATGGGCACAGTTATTGCATAGTAACAGATGACAACAAGGTATACGTGTCAATCTATTGTCTTCAGTTGAACACAGTGCGCATGAACTTGAGAAGACATTCTCACCGGGTGCTATATTTGTATGTCTATGACTATCAACACACGAAATTAAAATGGAAAGTATACAAATGTAATCCGTACCATTTCTCTCGCGAATTTGTTTCAATCTTAAACTTGGTATAATGATGTTTTCTTTTTTACCATCGATATGTTCGATTTGTTTCTGTAAAATCAAACAAACCATATACAAATCAGAATCAATTGTGAAACCATCTTCTAAAATTAAAAAAAACTATATAGACTAGCTTTTGGTGATAATTTCTTTGCGAGTGTTTTCATCACAATCGATCTTCTCAACGTCGTTTTATAAATTAGAGGTTAAAATATTTATCGAACAATCTCTGAGAAATGGGTAGATTCAGCCGAGCTACTATCAATTCTGAAAATTGAATACCCTATGATGTGTGCCTCAATATTTAAAATAGATTTTCAAAAATTATCTTCCGTGAAATCAACTGAAAATAACGATAGTAATCAGCAAAGTCAAAAATTAATCGATCGACTAGAGAATTTTATGGAGTGTGTTTGCGCTAGTGAAAATATCGTTTATTGAAATCAGTTAGTCATCAATAAAAGAATGTTTATAAATTTGAACATAGTCTGCAAATCAACAGTAAACACGAAAAAATGCTTCAGCTAATCGACCACAAGTTGAACAAACGCTGATCCATTCTGCACAAGATCTACAAACAGCAAAATGTAGACATCGGAAGATAACTAATTCTTTGGAACCATCGAAACACCAATGACATCGGCTATCAGGATCTAGAATTATTCGAATTAAATTTGTTTATCAATTTAGCATACATACCTGGAGCCGGTAAGTTGTCTGATTCTACCATAAATTTAGCATAACGACAATTTGAATTCGCTTTGCAATGTTCTCTATTGATTCGGTCGACTGAATATCGATGAAAATTGGTCACAGGTAATGAGCACATATAACATTGTATTAATGTGCCTATACCAGTGTAAAAAAAACCAGAACTAGTCAATGCATCAATCATATTATCTGATAATTCAGGACGAAATCCACCAAACGAGTTTATTCGATCAACTACACTTTTATTAGACGAAGATGGTAAAAGAATTCTTGGATTTCCATTCGTTAATTCTGTTTGTATCTCTTCACTGGTGTAAATATCTCCTAAGGACTTGATTGGCACTGAGTTTTGATGTAGAGGTTGCGTTGCAAATATAAATGGACAGTTGGGTGCTAAATCGCGATGAATATTAAAAGGATCATCTGCTGGTTGCCAATTACTATGTTCAGATTTACAATGTACACAACGGGCATAATCATTTCCTTTTGCCTTATCGAAAAACCATCCGCCTTTTAGCATTTGTATCGGAGACGGTCGTTCATGAGACCAGGATAGCAATGACTCTTCACGACTTCGTGTAATCTGTCGATCTTCTTTCCAATTGCGTATCTCTTCGACTAGAAAAAAAGAAAACTTATTAGGAATATTTTTACTGAGTTTTTTTAAAAATTTATGTTGTTTGTGCATACGATTTCTTTCCACTACTATGCTAGATATGATTATATTTTCTTTTTTACCATTGGAATGTTCGATTTGTTTTTGAAGAATCAAACAAGCTATATATAGATCATAATCCGATACAAAATCATCTTCTAAAATAACAGAAAAAACAACAAATTTGGAAATAATTTGAAGAAATTCTTTTCTTCTGTTTTGATTTTACATACGTTTTAGCCGTAGTTGATCTTCCCAACATTTTTTGATAATTGATGGGCTAAAATTTTCCTTCAACAATCTTTGAGAAATTGGTAGATCAAGTCGAGCTGCAACCAATCTCGACAAAGTACTTTCATCAAGTACTAATGATGGTCGGCCATTCGTCGTCGTATTGTGATTCACTGAAGTAGATCCATTTCTTGATTCATTAGGTCGGGCACGTTCTAAAAAACTATTTTCGTTAATTATCAAGATTGATGAAGCAGAAGGACGAATTAGTTTCGCTTTAACATAAATACAGTTGGGTGATAATGTTTTGTGTACTTCCCATGGATCGTCGGTGTGTGAAGTCCATTGTTGACAGATCAAGTTACAGCAAAGACATATAACTCGATCGCCCATATTACAATTGAAAAATCCAGCTTCGATCATTTGTTCACTGGAAGGTATTGTTCGATGAGACCAATGAGAAAATGTTCGTCTTCTCACTTCTGTTAATGAGCTAACTTCAAATAATGTATTGGATGAGAAATCCCAATAAGTTGATTCAGCTTTAATACGTCTCGATGGATTTTCTTGATTATTCGATATAGTGGTGTTTGTAGAAGTTGTATTCAGTACAAGTGAAGAAAGTGCTTTCGAAAAATTAATCACAAAAGGGCAATCAGGTCTTTGTTCTAAATGTATCACTATTGGTTTCATCTCTAATGTCCAGTTGGATATCTCGAGTTTGCAGTCCTTACAGATTGCAGTATCGCCATCACCGGTATACTCGAATCCAGCGGCGGCTAATTGATTTGGCGTGTATACACCTAATTTTTTTGGTAGATTTGAAAACAAATCTAGAAAAAATATCGGCAGATTCTTCGTCGACGATTGTTGTCTTTTTGCTGTGTTCTGTAGACCTTTGGGCATAATATCCAGTTTCTCTTTTTTAATATTAGAGTAGCTATATCTCAACAAATCGACGTTGCTGATAATTGGATATTGTAGTATTTCTACAAATAAAATCTAGAAAAAATGAAACACTAATTAATGAGAACGTTGATTACTAATGGGACTAAGCCAAGTCACATGAACATCCAAATTACCCAATGTGACGGCTCATGCAACTACAAATCTAAACGAAAGTCAGGTTACTAACGTTGAATATCGAAATGAATCATTTCCACTGTTTTATAGTTTTAAAAAAATGTGATGTCATGACTACTCAGTGCATATGACACTTCGAAAGTTCACCCAAAGTTAAATTTGGAATTTTCCAGATAATCAAGAGAAAAAATTTTGCTGGTGTTAGCGATCGATGATATATCATCGACGCTCATCGGAGATTGAGTCGTCCTTTCTAGTCTAACTGGTCTAGGACATCTGCCCGGATAGCAGAAGGTGTGGGTTCGAGTCCCACGAAGGGATCTTTTTCTCCGTTTGGCACACATGTACATTCTTTCTCTTCTCCTTTCCTTTCCTTTTCCTTTCTGTTCTTCTCATGTACATGTGTAGCTCACAGCTGGACAGGTTTTTTCCAACAAATCGAAGAACGGTGAAACAGAACACAAAAAAAGTAACGTCACCTTGCTTCTCCGCAACGCATATCGATAGCTTTCACGAGCCACTAAGCGATACTTCATTAAAGTAATGGGAATATGAAGAGTGTACAAAAATTTCGTTTTGTCTTCATTGATGACCGTGTCTAATTGGATAATAAATATCAGCAGCAATAGCGTTTGTAATCAATCGTATATGCTTGTTTTGTTCGTTGAATAAAATATTGGGTTTGACCTCAAAATCCAAAACAATTCACTCAGTTACTCATGACGTGTTGGTTTCTTTCCGCTACCCAGTCACATTATATCTTGTCATGACGTTGTACGATGAAATGAGTAAATACCTTCTTTATTACCGCGTATTACTAATCGTAATAATATGGCAAGTATTTCATCGCATTTGAAATCTGTAACAACTCTACAAAGATAACTAGAGAAAACATCGTAATCTGAATGATTTGTATAACGAAGTTTCCACGCGATGAACAAATCATCTACTCAGTATTTTCACAAGTATATGGCATAAATATATTTCTTTATTTCTTATGACAACAGTACATCTAGAGATGAATCATGAACTTGTTGATACAGATGTTCAAATGTAAAACTACATTAAGAAAGTAAAAACATATTGACAGACGCAATTGAAAATAATGAAAAATCATTCTACAAAAAAAACCTGATTTTTTTCGAAAATTAATAATCAATAACGTCATTCAAAGTGGAAACATTGATGTGAATTATGATAATTTTCTCGTGTCTTCCTCTGATGCTAACGAAGTGAGTTCGATGAATCATTCAATAATCTCAAAAAAATACCCAAACTAATGTATCCCATGATTTTATCAAATCATGACTTTTTCATACTGTCATTTTCATTTCGGAATTGACTATGGAAGGTACTATTTGGTAATTCAAATAAATAATCATTACATTTCATGTGTAATCGAACGAACGTGCAAAACATACGTACTTGTCTGTACTTCCCCAAACGGAAAAAAACCAGTAATTACGCAATTTTTTAAAAACCCATTTCAACACGAGACCTTTAACTGCAAGACGTAGAAAAAAACAACATTATACGGTAGTTATCGCAATGACATCATTATTTTTCTTTTTCAAAAATAAATCTATCTTTCAATTAGATTCAAGTGAATTTACGTTGTAATTATATATTTATATGTTGGAAAAGAAACTCCAAACAAGAACAATTTATTTTTCGTAGTCTTCGTTTTTTTTTGTGTTTTGTTTTCGAAATTGAATTGTTCTAAAACCTAATTCGGGTTAATTATTTAAAAGTGCAAAGGTAAGAAGATCGTAATTGAATTGCGATGAGAAAATATTTATCTGCTCTAATCAATAGAGAAGTATAATACTTTCGGGTTCGTTCAATGATCATGATGAAATTTAAAAAGAGCAAAAAGACGTAAAAATGCCGAACTGGTACCAAATACACCCATTTGAATATAGGTTAAAGTCGATGCCCATAAATAACCACGTGGTAGATAATTTACAGCTACCATAAATTCCGTTCCATCACGTATTGTTGCTAACATAGCATTACGTGCAGCAGTCCATGGGATAAATGATTTTTTTCTGAACAAACAAAAAGAAATTCGTTTGATTTCAGTTATGAAGCTCTTCTATTTACTCTTCTTCTTTCCGTTCGATCGAATAACTCTGTTGTACCATATATTGCAAAACAACATACGCATTCCTAAATAAGATCATATTGATTGGATAGAAGAAGCAACAGACATTTGCTTTATTATTACCAGAGTGCAGAAGTTAACAACGCTGTCGACCAAAAGAAATTTGTATAAAAATCCCATAATTTATGATCGACATCAAGCATTTTCATTTCACCGAGCCAAGCAATATGTTCCGATGGATAGTAGCCAAGCCAAGCTATATAATGGAGACATTTCAGCAGTCGAACGAGCCAATTTCGTTCCTAGACAAAACACAAAAAAAACATCATCTTTCAATGAATTGCCTCGAGCTTCTTCTTCTTCTTACGCCAGGTCTTAATTCATAAGTAAATAAATCTCGAAGAATAGTCAAATCATCGTACAAACGTAAGACAACACGACAATCTTCGAGTCGTTTAAAAACACGTTGTAATGATCGATGTAATTTCGATTTTCGTGGATAAAAACCACTTAATAAACAACAAAAATAAAGTGTAAACGTTATAGCTGCGTCACGTCCTTCATAACAATCGAGAACATCGACGGTTTTGCTCACGATATCCTCCATTATCTTCTACCCAATCGATGTCGAATGCAATATGATGTTGTCCTTCTGCTTAATGTATATCAAGACAAATATATCCCGTCGTGGTTTTTCCACTTTTCTTCTTCCTGGTTCTTATCGTCTCCGAAGACTTTTTTGCCCGTCTTCTCTGATTGAGGTGCTGATATACATCAGAGAACGAGAAAAAAAAGAAAAGAAACGTCTTATCCAACCAATACTTAATGTCAATATATCATTATATTCTGGTTTGTCTCCTTATGAGACAAAAAATGTATTTCAAACTAAAAACTACAACTACAAACACATATAAAAAGACAAGAGAAACATGTCAACTACATCGATCGCTGCGAAGAAAAATACGTCGACATTTTCCACTGCAACACATTGAGTTTTGACCATAGCATCGTCGGCCTTTCGATCGACAGTTAAAGTTATCTCTCTTCAATACGTCGTCGAATAGGAATCGTTTAGTTCGCAATTGAATTGTATCCATGTCCGATGTTGTTGTTGCAATCGCCGATGAACATAGAAAAGCCAAAATTATTGTTGAGACAAACAAAACGAGGAATGTATTCGAATGCATTTCTCAAATGACCTCACTTAGGTTCAAAACATCGAATTTATATGGGAGTAGGAGTTCAAATGACTGTTCATTCTACTTTCTTATTCGATGATATTTTCGAGTAGGTCACTTAAGGACATTTTTTACTATCTCCCACTGTGAATGTATATATTTTCGTTTCTCTCTTATGTCATTCACTCGTGCGCATATAATGAGCAGAAGGTGACGTTATTCGATCTACTCATTAATTATATCTGCTGGACATTGGGTGTGAAAGAGGAAAACGAAAGGAAAATTCAATTACATAAAACAACGAAAAGCGAACATGTTAATTAGAATGCAATTGACAGTCGAAAGACAAATCAATGTTAGTCATTGTTTGCTTGAATGCATTCGCGTTACTTCTCTTAAGTCAAACGTCGGAATCATAAATCACACTTATGTTCGTTTCATGTCTCTCTCCATATATATCATGTTCAATATTGTTTGAATAACAGACAGTTATGCAGAGATTTTATTTTTTCTTCATGTTATTATTGAGATTTACTCATGGATTTTATTTGCAAGACGAAACTGAAGGTAAAAACAAGAGACATGATTGAATGTTGATTTTTTGTTTTCTGTAGATTCACATTTGGAAAATGAACCATGCACAGCTCGTTGTGAAAACGGTGGCCAATGTTTTCTCTCATCGTTTTGCATTTGTCCCAAGTAAAATTCATCGAAACGATATAGGAGAATAGAAATATATTTTGTTTTTTTCGTAGAGGATTTTCTGGTCGATATTGTGAAATATCGCTCAATGAACAGTGTGGCACATTTCCATCGATGTCAACAATCGAAATCGATTGTGTTCTATGCATTTGTTATAATGGTTTATTTATGTGTGATATTCAACCAGTTGGTCTTTGCCGAAAATCCAATCGTTTCATACCGCGTTCGATGCAAATCAAACGCGCACTCAATTTAATTCAAACTCGTTTTCGAAATATCCGTTCGTTCGAACCATTGATTCGAGAAAATGTAACACTCGACGATGATCAACAATCACTCAATCTCTCCGGATATCGAATCGTACTCAATCATTCAACTATTCCATATTCTTCTCTTGTTCTTATTTTGTTTTGTTTATTAAATATTTATTTGTTTAAATAAAAATATTCAGCTACTAGCGACAATACGAGATATTGGTTTGTAATTATGATTCATTCATTCATTCAGTTGATAAAGACGAAATGGGACGACGATTAGCTTTGATTGTGATTGATATGCAAAATGAGTTTGCGTCAGTAGCAAAACCTATTCTCAAAGAAGTTAATGCGACGATTGCTAGTGCACGTCGAGCTGGTATACCAATAATATTCACTCAACATGGTCATCCGGATCCGGAAAATGATGAGAAAACATCGGTGTTAGTTCGATGGTGGGGTGCATCGGGTTCAATTCGAAAAGGTTCATACAATTGGCAACTTTTATCGGATTTAGATGTCCATTCGAGCGAAATTATTCTCGATGAAAAACAAACGTATGATTCGTTTTATCAAACACGGTTAAAATCAATCTTAGACGAACATAATGTCGATACGGTGATTATATCAGGTGTTCTGACACAACTCTGTTGTGAAACAACGGCACGCTCAGCATTTGTACAGAATTACAATGTTATCTTTTTATCCGATGGAACAGGTCCACCTTGTCAAGGAACATTAGAAACGATTGCATTCGGTTTTGGTGATGTTAGAACATGTGCAGAAATGCGAAAAAAACTCGACGAATGAGTAAGAGAAATGATTGTTGTTGTTGTTGTTGGTTGTTTTTCGAATGAATGAATAAAGAGAAAAAGAAAAAGAAACAAGATGAAGTTATTCATGCTCGAAAAATCTGTGCGTTCTCATTTTTCGTGTTGACACAAACTCAAATGGCATCTTATCTCAAAAAATACGTCACAGCACTTGCGTCAGCGAAAGATTATGTGGCTCAGGTCGCAGTCGATCATGTCTACGCTCAAGAAGCTTTGATCGTACCGTTTCCAACATTGGCAATCTACGATCGAGAGAAACATATCTGGTTTGTACATATCAAAGCATGGTTATATTTGCCATTTGAAGGCAAGAAAATCAAAAGTTATTTACCGGCAATGCCGAGAATTCCAAGTATATCGAACTTTTTTGCTGCTAAACCTCCTGAGACGAAGAATGAACAAACGCCGACAGATTTACCTGTGAATGAAGAAGAGATCGATGATGATATCTATCAGGACTGTTTAGGTAAGATGATGAGTTGAGCAAACGAATATGAATTTTAAGTTGTTTTTTTTTGTAGAAGAAGATTTTGGCCAACCGAATGAAAATCCTGGTCGTTTAGGTTTATTTTTTGTTGGTAGATCAGTTAAAGTTGTAACCAAATCGATTATCAATGGTGTCGAACATCTACTTCAACCATCGGATGAAAGTGGTTTTATCGAAGAAAAACTCGAACTATCCAATGAAGATATTCAAACATTATCGCATAGAATTCATCCGGATGCTGATGATCGTCAGTTCGAGTACGAAATTCGCATCAATGAATCGAAAACTGATGTCGATTACACAGGATTCAAATGTACGATCTATGCTCTCGCACATACGGGCGTTAGTATCATTTCGGACATTGATGATACGATTAAAATTTCCAAAGTGATTTCGAAAGCTGCTCTACTTAAACATACATTCTACAATTATTTCGAACCAGTCACAGGCATGAGCGAATTGTATCAAAAATGGGCTGAACAAAAGTGTCAATTCCATTATGTGAGTGCAAGTCCGTGGCAATTGTATCCAGCTCTTCGATGTTTTCTCGAGAAATACAAATACCCCAAGGGTACAATGAATCTACGAAAATTTTCGTGGAGTTTTAAATTTCTCAAATTACCCGATACGTATAAAATCGAAATTCTCACTCAAATCATCGAATCCTATCCCTATCGTTCGTATATTTTCGTTGGTGATTCCGGTGAATTCGATCCGGAAATCTACGGCAGAATGTTTCACCTATTTCCGAGCAATATTATTCATATATTTATTCGTGATGTTTGTCCAGTGGTGACGTGTCCTGAGACATGTCAACAACGATATGAAAAAGCGTTTGAAAACATTCCCGATCATCGTTGGACGATTTTCAAAAATCCAACGGAACTACCGACGAACCTCGAGCAAATTTTTTTAATGTGAAAATTTATAGTCTTGCTTTTATTTTTTTTATTCATGAAAACGAAAACATTCATTAGCTACGACCCATGTCGATGTGGTAACATCGACTGTTAACACGAAAATATGAGAAAAAAGACGTTTTTCTTTCGAAGCTGCTGCACTATCCGACGAGCCATAAACAACTGCTCCACTAACGAACACTTGATAAGTTGTATCTTCATTTGGAAAGAGATCTGAAAAAAAAACAACTAATCATAGAAGAAGAAATAGCAACAACAAATTGACTCAAACCTTTCATTGGAAGGAAATCGAGACTGTAAATATGATGTTTCGATGGTGGTAATGCGATCAAATAACTGGCTATTGCACCTTGTCCATTGATTTCATTTCCATTCCAGATTAATTTTGCTTGAGCTTGATAGAATTTACCGACATTCTAAATTGATGTTTTTGTGTTGTTTATCGTCGAACTCAATCTCATTGATAATACGTACATGTCGTTGCGTATCTAAGATATCGTAATATCTTTTCGAGAAACTTTCGACTGTTTCAACATCTTCGCGAGTTTTTCTTAACTAAATCAATTAGATTATCGATTAGACTGATGAAAACAAAAATGATTTGTGTGTTTTTTTGTCACGTTCTCACACCTGATCGGAATTCGTTGCCATTGGAATGAAAAAGCAAAAATAATCGAATCTGAAATGTGAACTAGGCGATTTTTTTTATTTATAAATCAATTAAAATGATTAGCAAATATATATATAGTTCAGAAACTATAAAAAAAGAAAACTCGATTGTTTTGTTTATTATTATTGTTCAATTAATGTCGGTGATCACGGTCATCAGTTTCGTGACGATTGTTTCGTTTGGAACTGAAACGAAAAACGGATATTTTGAAATAGATGAGGAGAATATGATTCTCACTGGGAAGTCGATCGAGATCGGGATCTAAATCGAGAGAAAGATTTTGTTCGAAGCAAGAAAAATGTCAAACTTACTGTCGATTACTTCTACTGCGTGATCGTTTCGAACGACGTGGTGATCTTGATCGAGAACGTGTTCTACGAAAAACATTAAATCATTTTCAAGTCGAAAATAGAAAAAAAAGCGAGAATTTCAATTTCTGCGATCTGTGTTTGGGTAACATAACATTTAGATATCTTACGTCAAAACCAGCATCTCGGCCTCGGCTACCACCGGGATGCGTTTTTATTCTCGAACAAAATACAGCAAACAGCAACTGCGCCCAGGAAATAATCTGATTTTTCGAAACGGGTTTATGAGAAACTCGAATAGCTGCATGTGTGTGTGTGTAGTGTTTATGTTTTTTTTAGGTTAATTCATACCGACGACGACGTGATTTATCACGATGGTCTGTTGACGCACGGCCATAACGAGCAAATTGAACACGGATTTCACGTCCATCGATGTCGACACCGTCCATCCGATCGCGTGCATCTTCGGCATCACGTTTTTTAAAGTAACTAAACGAGAGAAAATGGAATTTTCCCAGTTCGAAATACCAAAAACAAACAAACAAACCGAATAAAAGCATAACCACGACTTGATCGAGAAAATTGATCGCGTGGAATATAAATATCACCAATTTGTCCATATTTATCAAAATATCGTCGTAAATCTTCGACTCGTGTGCGATAAGTTAGATTATCAACTTTGAGTGAATGCATTGTGTCGATGTTCGGTGGAGTCGAACGATGATCTCCACCGCCATCGCCACCGCCACCGCGAGATCGGCTTGACATGTTTTTTTCGGTTTCGAACTTGATTCGATAGTAAGCAAACAAAAATAGAAATGAAACTAACAACTCGAGAAAGAAATTGGGCAACTAGGAAGAAACCCAAGGAAATAACAATGACGAGACGGAAACCATTTCTATTGCCAATTGAAAAACAAACTTAGAGGTTACATAGACGTTGTATGACATCTATCGAACGGATTCGTCTGTAACGAAATACTCTTCACGCATGATAAAGTCGGCAAGGAAGTCGTCGTCTTTCAGTTATTAAAAAACGAAGAAAGAAAAACAATTATGAAAATATTATTTCTATTTCTTTTCGCTACTGTTTCGCTTGTACAAAGTGCTGATTATGATATTTCAAATTTTCAAATTTGCACTCGAAAACCATTCTTCGCCAATTTTGCTCATAATTGTTCACGAAAACGGCTCGTCGAAGATGTTCAAATGGCAAATAGTGATAAAATAATATTTCTTTACATGATTTTACCAAATTCAAACAATGAAACACTTTCATTAACCGTCAGAAATCGTGTTGATTATTCGCAGAAAATCTATTTTCTGTTCATCACTCACAAACAACGAACAATCTATTTCTCCAATTATACAGTTCCAATCGTTCTTTCAAATTTAACATTATCAACCTATTTCTACGATCCACTCAGTAATTATTTCGGTCCAATACGTTCCGAAGTATCATTAACCAAACCGACATGTGAATATCTCGATAAAAAATACCTTCCATCGGAAAACATCTCTCGAATCTACTACATTTACACGAATCAATCCAATCTTGATTTCGATTTTTCCATATCGACAAATCAGATTTCACCGGTCATCATCGATCTTCAAATTTGTTACGGTTCACTAAGAAAACTAACTCCACTCGCCATCTTTCTCATCTGTTTTACCAGCGTCATTTGCTTAATCACAATCATATTCATCATCGATTGTCTCTATCGACAAGTCGTACCACTAATCGGTATACTCCGAAATCGAACCAATATTCCACCAACAATTCATGTCGAGTAACTTTCATGTGCGGCCGTATCCACTAAAAATTGTATTTAAAAATTCGAAGAAAAAGTATAGGTTTGTTTTGTCTGCGCACATACATACAATCATACATAAACACACAAATACATACGCGCGCACGCATCTGTCTGCTGTCGGTTTCTTTTTTTTATACAAGTCGGACTGCCAGCATCACCTTTTTTTCTTCAAACATACACAAAAGTACACAGAGGAAAAGAAATGTTTCGAAAAAAGAGAAAAAAATACGGACGATAGCTAAAAAAGAAGAGAAAAATGTGTGTGTGTATGATATGAAACAAACAAGAAAAAACAAACTGAGCAAAAAAATGAAGTAGAGAAACAAATCAATGAAAAGGAGAGCGCAAGAAGAAAAACGAACAAAAAACAAAACGAAAATCTTTCTTTTCAATCTCAACCATTTCGCATACATAGTATGTATTTAATACTACGGCTATCAACGAAAAACGAACAACTAAACAGAGAAGAAGAAGAAAAAAAACAAAAATAGACAAACGAAGTGTGTCGTTTTGTTCTAATATTAACAAATCAATCGAGAATCACATGCTTGTTTTGTTTGGTTGTTGTTGTTGTTGTTGGGACGAGGGTGGAATCGACTGTTGAGAATGAATGTTTGTTTGTAGAGGCGGAGTCGACATTTGAGATGATAATTGATTTCGAAAATAAACCCCTTTTTGACCTAAAAAAATAAAACTAATGTTTTTTTGCATTTTGTCAACAAGAAAACGTACTTGAATCAATATTCAATGGATTCATCACTAAAATCGAAGGTAAATAATCATTGATAATAGAGAAAAAAACATAACTGCATACTTTTTTGAGTGACAACTGTTGATGCATCTTTGCCACCAGTTGTTTTCTGTCGTCCATGAATTGTACTTTGCAATTGCTTACGTACAAATTCACTCGTACAACGAGCTGGTGGATAACTGAATACAGTAAGAAAAAAAAAAGATTTGTATTCGTATGTTTTCACTTGAATTTTTATTTGTTTACCTTAAACAATTCATCATTTGATTAGTCAATTCTTCCGATTGACGACATTCAGCCGAATTCATTAGATTATTCGAATCTAAACGATTAGATAAGAAGAAGAGAAAACGATTAAACATTACAAATCTATAATTGAACACATACTGTGTGAATTTTGTTGAATAGTTGCTGATAAAGCCACATTCATGTTATTATATGGCTAGAAAAGAAAAAAGTACAAACATAGATTCGATCAGATCACCTCACACATCTACACATTTCTCGTGTTATTACTCAACTAAAAACATAAATGAATGAAAGGAATAGAGAATTGTTCTTCTTCTTCGAGTTCAATTGATCGATTGACCGAAATCAATCCAAGGACATTAACTAACCTATATGTTCAGAGATTTTTTTATTTGATATCTATCAACATGTCAATAGTAGCAAGCAAATATTATGTGAGCAATTGATTAACCCGAATTCTTGTTCTCATTTTTCTTCTTCTTCTTCTTCTTCTTCTCTCGGCCTACTCGTACCTTGACCTCTTGTTCTTCTTCTCCTCTCTCCTCTTTTAACTATACATATGAACGATGGTGAATTAATATTGAACACACGATATATAACATTCATTTTTTACGATTATATAATCATCATTTCCGTGAAAGACAAAGAATCGGATAGTGTTTCTCGAATTTGTTATCGAGCTTATCAAATCGAAGAGTATACCTCTCTCTCTCTCTCTCCGTTTTCTTTCGCTCAAACCTTGAATAGATACTCTATCATAGAACTAGAACGAGAGAAAATCTCTCTCATTTTCTCTTCTGATCAACACATCACCGTATGAATTAGTTCGTCTCATCAGAATAACCTTCATTCATATTCGTCATTAACGAAGATATGTGTGTAGATTTCATGTGTTCATCGTTATCAAAGAGAATGGTAAAATCTATTTTTAGGAATAGTCGAAAGAAAAATAAATGTCCTTGGATTCTAGTTCTTTTTCTGCTACTATTCGAATAGAAAGAAACAGAATAGACTCATTCACATTTTTTCTTTTCTTCTTCTTCTTCTTTTTCTTGTGGCCTATAAATACATTTAATTTCTAAACGACGCAAAATCATGTAGGAAGGACAGATAACTTAAATAGTATGTTTTATATCCCAAGAAATTCACATTTCGATAGTCACCATGTTTTTCTTTTATGATTAAGCAAATGTACCGATAGTTTTTTTTTACAAACAAAAACATTAATTTGTCGTCAATAAAATCGACTTTCGTTTTTCTTTTTTCTCTTTCTCTCTCACCACTGTATCCAGATACGCAACCAGTTTCGTACAGAAAGAAAAACAGTGAAGGAAGATTATTTTGTCCTTAAATTTCATATTTTTCTGTTTTCACCTGTCATCAGATGATCAACCGCTTATTCGAAACTAGGTAAGTCGTCGAACAGAAATCTTAATTAAATACTCAATTCAGTGTTATTTACCTGATGTGATGATGATTGCTGTTGTTGTTGTGTTTGCATGATATTCATGTGACGATTTTGTGGTAATACTGGTTGATTTTGCGGCCCAGTTGGCGACGGAGACATGAATAGATCATGACCATAGGAATTATCCAGTGAATTATTCATCGATAATGATGGTGAAAATTGATGGAAATCTTGTTGCATTGTTGGAGCTGGACCATTCGGCATCATCATATTATCGTATGTATTCATCATTTCTAAATAAAGCAAACGTGCTTTTTTTTCACTCTTCGACATAGAACATACGTCGATGTTGCTGCTGCTGCTGTTGTTGTTGTTGAGGTGATTGTTGTTGTGAATTTTGTGGCATCTAAACAAGTTAAATATGTTATTCGTATGATTAGAATTAAACCTCATCGAATTTACGTTTGGCAATGTAACATTCATAGACATATGTAATTGTAATTGTTGATTATTTTGTTGAGCCGTTCGTTGTTGTTGTTGTTGTTGATGCATGACTGTTTGCCGTTTATTTAATTGTGCATGGTGGTTAGCAGGTGGAATTCGTTGTGAATTTGGCGATTGCTGAGGCATCTGATAGTAACCAGGTGCGACTTGGTTAGGAGGGGGAGGAGGTTGAGGTTGAACAAAACTATTGTACATAGGTTGCTGTTGTTGCATTTGAGATGTTTGACGGTAGAATGAATTGGGATTTCGATGATGTTGAACATGTGTTGCTGTTTGTTGTGGATAGATAATCATTGAATTGGAATCTTGAGGATGAGATGAAGTCGATGGTAGAAAAGAATTATTCATTGGCGAAAGAGATACATTAGGAGGGAACGAATTAGTATCAAGCATGTCCAGTGAAAGACAATCTGTAAATTGAGCAGACTAAATTAGAAAAAAAAAGAAACAGTTAAGTGATTTTTAAATAGAATAAAGTCAGTTGTCGTACATTTGATGGTGGATTTTGTTGAGGAGTTTGATAGGAATAATTAGTCGACTGTTGTTGTTGTTGTTGTTGACGATAGATAGGGATTGACGGATCATTAGTCACTGTTCGATTTTGTGACATTGACATAGTCGAATTGTCAGCAAATAGAAAATCACCGGTGATTAAGCCTAAAGAAAGATTTTATATTGATAATAAACAAAAGAGAAAATGAATGATAATTACTGAAAGGACTAGTGTCAATAGGTAAATCGAGTGACGATGGACCTAAATAAGCAGAGAAACAATAAATATGAGAACTGATCTGTTTTTTTCCTCTCTCGAATTTATGATTATGCCTAAATGAGTTCGTGAGCTTTGTTTTATTGAAAGTAATGACAAAAATGAATTTTATTTCGTCGAATGAATTACCGGGATTAAATGAAGTAACAAGTGTTTTATAGATTTCACTAATGGCTTTCTCGTCTTTTTCAGTACGTTTCGACGTGTTTGCTATTGAAAATGACGTATCCATAAGATTTGTTGAATTTTGTGAAAGTATCGAATCAATTGCTGCCGGATCGTTTATACACTAGAAAAGAAAACCAAACGAACGTATTTCTTTGTTTTGTTTGTTTTAGATGAAATTTTACGTCAAGAAAATCTCGATTATCCAGCATAGATAAGAAATCATCATTTGACGTATTTATTGTGGTTGTTGGTATTGATGCCGTCGTTGTCGTAGTAAATAGATCATTGGCAATCGCTGCTATACGACTGTTATCACTCGATGCTGATGTTGAGCGTGCGAGAGCAGGAGGCGGAGGTGGTGGCGGCAACGGTGGCGGTTTATTTGTTGGAATGAATGATATTTCTTTTGGTTGTTGAGGATCGGAATTTAATAAGGCCGCTAGATACTCATCTTTCGTCGAAGATTTCGTCGATTGAGGAACATTCGATGTCACATATTGTTCCAATGGATCAATTGAATTATTATTAGTAGTATTATTATCGATATTATTGGTATTATTAAGTGAAGAAAATACTGATGTTGAATTCGAATCAAGAGTTTGAAGAAGATCATAGAGTGGTGCGTCTTTTTTCGCTGTTGTTGTTTGTTGTTGTGGTGTTCCGATAAGTGAACGTAAGAGTGTCGATTGATTCGAATTGTTTGTTAGCCGTTTGACAGAAGGCGATGGTGTTTTCTCATAGAGATGATTTCGATCGTAGATTTCCGGTTCAGTTTTAATTATCGGTGAAACTAATTGATTCAATGGACGTGTTGCAGCAATGGCAACCGACGGCGAAATAATCGTATGATCATTACATTCGACTTTGACTTCATCTTTAAGTGCTTGTGTTAGTAATTTAGGATATTTACGCGGATTTTGTGCAAGTTCATCATGTTCACTAGTACGTTTGAGATTAACAGTTGAATTCGTATGAATATTAGATTTCGCTGTACGACGTAGACGAATCGGTGATGAGATTTGTTCGTTGGTTGTGTTAGTTGTCGAATCAAAGAAAGAATCAAGTGAATTATCGGAGAATATCGATTGTGGATTGGAAAGAAGATAATCCGATGGATCTCGTTTCGGTCGGCCAGGTTTTCTCGGTGCTGTTGTGTTGATTGTCGAAGGTGTTGTCATCGAATTATTTCGACTGCCGAGACTATTCGAATGTTGTCGTTGTTTTTTCTTTGATGATTTCGTATCCCATTCGTTTCCACTGCCTGGAATTGGCAAAGACAGTTGACTTTTGATTGAATTTCGTTTCGAATTGCCGAGCAACTGATTCGAACCGCCCGATCCTCGATGCGTTGATTTATGTCGTGAATTATAAACAAATGGCGCTTCGACAACGACTTTTTGCGGTCGAATTTCATCGTTGAGCAACGTTCGAAGAAAAGTATCACTGCGTAATTTCGTCGTTGAACCGGGCGTTGTCGCCGCATTTTCATCGCTCATATTCGATTCGGTTTTAATGCCCAATGCTGAATTCGGCGATGACCATGACAGTTGATTTTCTAATGTTAGATTTTCATTCGTATTCGTCGTTGTTGTCAACGGTGTATGTCGTCCGAGGATTTGTTTGAGCAGGAGATCGGCCGAATTGCCACCGTTTGTTTGACTGTGATTTCGTCGACGTCGATTTGGCGATGGAAGATCATTCGATAACGGTGATACATGTGTTGTTGTTGGACTTTCAGCAGCTTGAATAAAATCATCGAATGTGTTCGAATGCGGTCGAGTATCTTGAAGGTAATGTGGACTCGGCGAAGCTGATGGTGATTTCGTTGTTAGTAATTGTCGAAGACGAGTTGAACTACGCGATTGATTGCTCAAAGGTAATGTGGGTGTTTGTGGAGCTGGTTGAGGACTCGAGGTTGTCGTGTAAATATCATGATTCGAGAAAAGCAATGCGGTTGGATCGACTAAAGACAAAGGTGAATTCGAGGTTTTGTTTGTCGATGGTGAGGATGTTGGTAAGAATGTGGCGAGATCATTCGATGGTGAAATAGGCGTGAAAAGTAAATCGAATGGATTCATTGGCGATGGCATTGTTCCGTGTTGAGAATGGATTGAATTTAATGATGGACTAAATGATGTTCGTTTACTGCCGAATTCAACTGTATCAGTTGACGAAACATTATCAAGTAATAAGGATTTCTGTAGGTTTGTTCGTGGTGGTGATAATGGTGGATTCATTTGTTGTTGTTGTTGTTGTTGGGATTTATCATTTGGACTAGATAGAGAATTCTGTACTTGAATCAATGTTCCTAATGTGCTTGAGACATGTTGTTGCAATGAATTCGACGCATTCTTATGCATGCCTAACATAGTCAATGCAAATTGTGTGCCTATAGGTGGTGTTGCAGTCGGCGATGGTGTTGGAAGAGCTCGATTTGTTGACATTTGTTGTTGTGGTTGTGGTGGTGGTGGCGATGGTTTGTTTTTTTGTAAATCTCGATTCGATGTGATGATGGATTTCATGAGACGTGTCGATGCCGTACCATTTAAATCATTGATATTATCGATTAAACGAACGATTGTATGTGTCGAAAGAATTGAATCAGTTTGATTTGTTGATGAAAATAGTTTACTCTGAGTATTGACAAATGCATAAATATCATCATGAAGACGAAATCGATAGATTGAACTTTTCGATTCAGTCTTTTCGATGACTTCTTGAAAATGTCTATCTATCAATGGAATATCACTGATATGAACATAATCTCGAAAATTTTTGCCCGCATAATTCATATCCAATGTTTCACATTTCATATGACTTGAATCAAGACTTTCGATATCATATTGTAGATTAATTCGAGAAGAAAATTGATCGAAACCAAGCAGAGCTGGCTTGTCTTTTAGTTCGTTAACCGGTGGTCGTCGTGCAATACAAATTAGAAATGTTTTCTCACTGCCTGATGTATCACGATGCAAAGCAACGGACACGATCATGGGCACATACGGTGCACTATCGTCATTTGCTCGCATACGACAGAGAAATGTCAAACCACGTGATGAACTAGTTGATTGATCAGAATTCGCTGTTGAAGATGACAAATCACCTTGAATGACGAACGAGTTTTCAGTAAACGACAAGAATAAAAAACCTCCTACCGGCATCTTTCTTCGCCCAAGCCTTGCTAAACTCGCCAACATCACTCGGATGTACACAATTGTACAAATTTCGTCCAGCAAGTTCTTCCTAGAAGATATTCAAATACGAACTATTTGACATCGATTTATTTTCTATTTACTTGAGTAAACTTCAAATACTGTCCAACATTATCGCTAACAAAATCTAATTCACAATTATGATTGATCGTAAAGAAAAATCCATCGAGTGCCTACGAGAAAAAAAAACAAATACAAATACAAATTATCAATCAAAAAAAATAATAAGAAGAAGAATCTGTTTAGTTCTTAGTCGTTTTAATCACCGATTGAATAGAAACTCGATCGAAATGGCTTATTCCCATGATTGGACTGTCATTAATCGAAGAAAAACATCCGATAATCTATTTTACCGAAGACCAACCAGAGAAAACGTGTGCATAGCCAATTTTTACAAACATTGCAAGAAATACCGAAAAGACATTAGAAACAAACGTTTTGCCGTTCTGTTCTTCTAGCACATCAAAGAGAAACAGAGAAAGAAAAAGAAGAAGAAAAAAACGAGAAAAGAAATAACAACTAATCGAATGCTTCATTTTTTTTCTTCTCTTTTTCTTTTGTCTCTTGTTCTGGTCTTTCATAATACTTTTGTATGTATATGCTGCGTGTGCGTGTGCGCACACACCCGGTGTTGTATAGCAATTTTTTTCTCCTTTGTCGTTGTCATCGCCGTTCTTTCAACACAGCAAAGCACAAAACGAAAGAAAAGAAAGGAAAAGTTGAAAGAACATTTGTTCATCAAGATAAATTTCCTTTGCCTTGACATATCTCGACTAGGTCTCAATGAAAATCTCTCGAACGTACCTCGAATAACAACGGACCAAGCGCATCATGTGCCAAAAGTGCTGGTCGAGATGATGATACATCGGATTGTTGAATAAGTGGTGCAGTTGAATTGATGATTTGCTGTTGAGGATTTGTCGTTAATGGTGAAGAAATTTCTTTGAGAATTGTTGTTGATATTGAATGAATATCTTCCATTAATCTATTCGATGTAACACGTCTATTTTAACAACATTCTATCGAACGAGAAAGAAAAAAAAAACAGATTTATTCATTTTAATCACGTGAGGTGTACACCTGTAGGAGAAAAAAAACTTTATCTATTGATGCGTGCAAGGATAGAATCCAATCGAACGAGAAATAAATCTTTCTTATTGGTCAAATACCTCTTTTTTTTATACGCGTTTTGTTTGCATGAAGAGAAAAAAAATTCGAACGAGGGGTGAAAGGAAAAGGATGAAGAAAAACAAGGTTCTGCAAGGTAAAATAAATGCTATCTATCGATTAACATTCACTATTAAACTTACATTTTATGCCTTCGTTTTCAAATGAAAATCTTTTGCCAACGAGAATCGATTAATAAAATTAAGAAATAACTCGAATATATATAAATATATATATAAATGTGTAAATCAAACAAAATAACTCGAAATATTCGAATCACATATAATGCCTATATACAATCGAGTCTTGGCTAACTCATACGATCATATATGTATATATTTATATAAACGAGATAATTAGAATCTAAAAACAAAAGAAAATCTATTTGAAAAAAACGTATTTTTCCTTCAAGCGTGGTTTTAGTCGATTTTTAATGAATGAATCCTCGTCATCAGCCGATAGACGCCATTACATATTTCGATTCGAGTTGTGAACCTCTAGCCTATCAACTGCATTGCTATCTTGCATAATGAAATTTACCAATAAGAAACGAGATGGTAAAACGTGGAAGAGTTCAGATTTTTTGATAGAAAAACAAAACGAAAGAAAAATCTACATTGACAATTCGTTGGATAACGACTGACGAGTTGATGCTGTTCGATGATGAAGAATATGAAAAATATTCGTAAAACTATGTGGAACAACATTCCGAAGACGATGATTTAAGAGAACACATGAGATTAAACCGGCACTGATGAATAAAGCGATGCCGAGAGTAATCGAGGTGATGTAAGTCGTTGTTTTCCATGGATTGGAATTATTTGATGTCGTACTCGTTGTCGCAATTTGTTCACTAGCTGAAGTCGAGAAATTACTCGATCGACTAGTTAATGTTGATGATCTTTCGGTTGTTGTTTGATTTGGCAATTGAGAAAATGATACCAAATGAATCGAACGTAATTCTTCGTCGAACCAAAATACATTTCTTACTTCATAAGTAATCAATGAAACAATTCGAATATGTCCACTTGTTGTCAACCAAACGAGATAATGATCGTAGATAAACATCGATTGAATATCAGCTATCGTACTTGTATTCAATGGAAGTAATCGTCGATTGATAAGTGTATAATCTGATGAGATTGTTAGAACATAGATTCGATGTTGCAAACGATCGGCAACATAGAGAAGATTATTGTCGATAGCTAATGTTGATATTTCATGATAATTCGAATCGAGATATGTACACGATTGAAACGGATTTATTCGAGAAAATTCGTATGTTGCTTGACAATGTAGAATCGATTGTTGAAAACTAACATAGAAATGAATGTAATTATGTTCGATTGTTTCATTGGAAATTATTTGAACAATTGTTGAACTCGTATTCCAAAGAAAATCTTTGTTTAAATATGGAAAATCTAATTGAATTATTTGATTTCTCAATGCCCAAAGTAGAACTGTTCGACTTGGGATATAAGTTAAACCCGTTCGACAAGGCGTATCATCAACGGGTGCTAATGGATGAATTCGAAAATCTGATGTCAAATCAATATAATAGATTGTATTTGGCGAACAAATATAAATTCGATGTAGAAGATGATTTGCTGTGAAACTTTGCAACGGATAAATTGGATCCGAATGATGATAGATTAAATGAAAATAATCATTTGTTGAATTGAATTCAAGTATTTCAGCGAGATAAACATTCGATTTAGTTAGAATGCCAATAGCTGCATTCGAAATAAAACAATTGACAGATTGAAGCAAAATTGCGAACAATATATGATACTTCATATTTATTTTTTGATTCTTTATCATCGGTTCGTTTAAATGCACGATGATGTTTTATAGTTTTTATCTTTAACCAATTACGTCATCAAACAAAATGATAGACTTTGTGTTTTTTCCTCTGTGGTTGTTGTTGCTGTTCTATTATCAGTTGAATATATGATTTTATTTTAGTTTTTTTTTTTAAATTTCTGTTGAATTGACGTAATAATAACACAATCGTAGATCAAAAGGCACGATTTTCTGTCTCGACATACGAATAATCTCTTCTCTCGTTTGCTTCATTTACATAGTACATAGAACGTATCCGGTTTAGTTCGTACTTTTCTTCTCATCATCAGTTGTTTAATTTCCTCGAAAGCTTTACTTTAGGATCAATGAGACAAAAGAAGAAGAGGAGAAAAAAGAAAAACAACGAGAACACCACTGAGATACATCTACTAATCACTGACCGATTAGACAAGAAATACATTGTTATTTCTGTTATTGTTTTCATTCGAAATAAAACAAAAAATGAATGCAAACGAAGACACACTTCAACCTGTGAAATATCTCGGTAAGGTTCGATCGTTATATGCACATGGAATCGGCGTTGCAATTGTAAGTAATTGACAAAAGAAGAACACAAAGAACGACTGTTTCGTTTGATATTTAGGAGCCTGTACGTTTAATTTGGATTCGATCGAAAAAAGGCACACGTTATAATCGTTGTGGTATCTCGATTCATTCGTTTGGCTTGTCGATCTACGAGGAGATTTACAATGGAACATATAAAAATGTTTGGTCAGATGCCATTGCAGACATATCCTATTGTGTTGCCGAACCATTACATCCTCGATTATTTGCTTGGATAGCTCGTGCGAAAGTGTCCAATGAACTCGAATGTCATGTTATTCTTTGTAAGACAAGTAAACGTGCTCGTTTACTAGCTGATTTATTAGCAAAAGCATTTCAAGATTCATTTCAACATCGTCAACAACAACAACAACAACAACGAGCAATTGATTCAAGTTCAATATCAGGTCGATGTTCTGTATGTGACACAATAGCGAGAAATCAACAAAAAGATCATCGAGTGCGAACGTTCGCATGTCGAAATCATTCGCATGATCATCATCATCATCATCATCGACAAGGTCTACATGACGACTACGAACGAATGTCAATTCAAACACCAAGAACAAATTTCGAACGAAATTCTATCTATAATAATAGTCGTCGGAGTATTGACAATGACACGACATTAGCTGACGAAGAATCGATTAAACCTGTCGAATACTATCGTGGATAGAATTCACATTTTATTGTTCATTATTGTTTTTAGATATTTGATAATATATAAAATATATACATATATATATATATATTGAATAAGACAATTGATATTTTTTTCATTAGTATACCAGTTGCTTATCAAAGTTACAGTCAAGGTTGATCGGGTACTCTTGGCTCCTGTAGAACACAAATATCTGTCACGAGTGAAGGAAAATGTAATAAAAAGCAAGGATAATGATGACAAATAGAAGTTATGTGCATATATATAAATATGTGCACGCCTAGAACGATCTATTTCATATAGAATTCGTCTGATGTTGTTGCTGTTGGGTAAGTAGCAATCCTTTTTTTTTCTTTTTGCTTTTTGAAAATCTGAGATAATGATTTAGCCTATATTTTTATTAAATAACACACACATAAAAAATCAAACGCACACGCACACACGCTTGAGTGTTTTTTGTTATTTTTGTTTATATCGATGCATGGGCACTTCGACCAATGTTCGAACGAATTGATTTCGAAAAACAAATTCTTTGATTCGATTAAAAACCGCAATGAACGGCAAAAGTACGCAAACATATTGTATCCAACCCCATTTAAATTCTTGCCAAAAACCAGGAATAAATCGAATCGATTGATGTCGAATATTAAGTAGAATATTGAGAGTTAACAAATTACCACTTGTTGAATCGGTACCATCGGTCCATTGAATCGATTCACTTTGAAATGTCGTATAATATTTTCTTGTTAAATAATTGTCAATTATTGAATCGAAAGTAGACAATCGAATGTTGGCGAGATTATTCGGTTCGATTATCGATTTATTATAAATCAAATCCGTTCCTGAACTTTGAATTGGTTGTCGTTGGTGAAGAATGAGATCCCCAACGATAGTTACTGTTGGATTATTAGTCGTACTAATTTGTGTAGGTGGTGAGAGATTCATCAATGCCATTGTTTGCATATTGATATACTGTTTTGCTTGTAATTCATATTGAAAGATTAAGAAAAGATTCATCGAATCAATAGATATACCACTATTCATTATAAGTTGTAATGAAACAGATATTTGATCTGTAATTCCGTCTTTATTCGTATCGAGTAATTCGCTTGTGCTTGTACTTGGTATGAGAGCATTTTGAGAAATTGAATTTAATGTTGCGAAAGATGAACTAAAAAACGAGCTTAATGATCCTTCGCTATTATCGAGAAGAAGAATATATTGCGACGAATAGTTAACTCGTGCTTGTTCACTATAAGAACTTTCTTTAGTCCAATAACCGCCAGCAAAATAAGCGAATAGAAATGGCGGTAAAAATGTTAATGCTGTGCAGAGAATAAGAAAACATGTGGCTAAGGAAAATAATTTTGCACGATAATGATATCGATCCGAATGAGAAAAGACTTCGTAGAGTGGCATCGATAAGAGTTAAAGGTTTTTTTTATTTATGAATGATTTGTAAAAGAAAGAACGACACGCCATGGAATCGATCTATTGCTTAGTGAAACCCTCTATAATTCTTCGTTTGAAATTTGATTGGCTGTTATTTGACAGATAGAAAATAAGAACTTTTTTTCTGCTTTAAAAATAAATATCGTAGATTGTCTGGAGGAAGAGGGGAAAAGTCAATGAGATCATCTGATTGTTATACGCAATAGTATTTAGCAAGTGCGCTATTCAAATAGATATTCAATTCAATACAAAAGGAAATCCTTAGTTATTCTATGGATGATTGATGAAGTTAAATGAGTCATTTAACCATCATGATCATGAAAGCGAAAAACGGTTTTTTTTCCTTCTTTTCGAAACCTTCGTTCGTAGAAATGAATACGAAAGAGGTGTGTCTCGCATTTCATTGAATGAGTCAAGTGACCGAGCTCAAGCCTATCGATTCGAAATGCACATGTATATATACACACGTTATTCACATTGCAAAATTGGCAAAACATATTGAATAAATTTCATATTTTTATTTTCGCTCTTTCACTCAGTGTTCGAATGTTTATTTTTAATTTAAATGGTCGATAATTCCATCCAATTATATGGCCCTTCAACTTTGCTTCTCATTCATCGATAGACACATATATTGATTTATTTATTTATTTTTAGATGAATTTCATTTCGTCCTGTATATTTCTATTTTAACCAAACATTCTGCTAGATTTTTACGATTCAATTCCATGGTCCGAATGAACGAATGTGAATATATTCAACTTTCACTGTTTACTCACCAAGTAAACATTTTTTTTTCCATAAAGGAAATTTATTCTCTTCCTTTTTTTCGTTATTTGCATCAGGTTGGAGGACATTCATCAATGTTTCAATATGATAATAACACAATTTGTAAAGTTCTTGAAAAATCTGAATTTGATTTTTATCACTCAATGCCTGAAATATTGAAAAAATTCACGCCGGAATTACGTGGCACGATTATAATTGACTATCGACAAGATGATCTAGGAAATATCGAACTGATTGCTCGATCAGAAACTGATGATGATAAACGAACGAATCAAACTGATCAACAAACAAATGAAACTAATAATTCAAAGAAGTCCGTTATGTTCGTATTGATTTTCTTTTCGCGAAAATGTTTCTCATTTCGGTTGATTTTTTTAAAGGTTACGTTGTTCGGAAGATGGACGTATGGACTATTTGAACAGTTTAGGCATCGATTCAACTAACTACGAACAAGGTAAAACCATCATGTCGAAAGTCAATCCATGGAGTAGGTCATTACATAAAAAACAAGCCGACAAATTACTTCCACAATTAGTCGGCAATGAAAATGTTACTGTTTCACAAAGTAAAGTCAACTTGACATGTCTACAGAAAGACAAATCAATCGGCGAATATTGTTTTTTTTTATATTTCAGAATATATTTTATTAGAAAATGTAACGGCTAAATTTCATCATCCATGTATATTAGATCTGAAAATGGGCAAAAGACAGTACGGCGATATAGATTCGGATAAAAAACGTCTATCAAAAATACAAAAATGCGAAGCTTCAACATCGTCGACACTGGGCGTTCGTTTATGCGGCATGCAGGTAAATAAATCGATGAATAATCGAAACAAACTTACTGAGAACTATTTATTCATTCGATAGGTCTATCAAATCGATGATAACGGATACATTTTCAAAGACAAATACTTTGGTCGATCGTTGTCTACCGATGGTTTTCGTGAATCATTGAAAGATTTTCTCGACAATGGCCGGACGAAACGGTTCGATATTTTGCCGAATATAATCGAACGACTTCAAGCACTCCACGAAACAATCAATTCTCTGATTAAATGTCGTTTTTATAGTGGTAGTCTGTTGATTGTTTACGATGGTCTACCTCAAACGAATCTCATTGATATACGTATGATTGATTTTGCCCATTCAATCAACGGTCTATCATTGTCGGATGAATGTTCGACATCGACGAATCTCTCAGGTCCAGATAAAAATTATCTCTTCGGACTGGAACGTCTCATCGACGTTCTTAGGGAAATCTCGAATGATGTTTAATTTTTTCTTTGCAATAATTAAACGTGTTTTCTTTTTTCCTTGACGTCTTTTAATGTATGTGTATATGTGTGTATTTGTGTTGTATATTTTCTTTTCTTTTTTTTGCTCGAAGTTGCGCTATTTAAGAACCCGGTTTGATTTTTTTTATTTATGAAACGAAAATTTGTTGGTCGAAAACAAAAACAATAAAATACATAGGAGAAACTATTGACCGGTTGACTGTATTTTTTAGTTTTTCCTCAGGATTTTACTTTTTTTTTTAAATTTATCTGTATATGTTAACAAATGATATATGTCTGTGTATGGTCTCTAGTCATTTCATTTCTTTTTCACTCATTTTTTTTCTTCTTCTCATTCATTTTGCTCTTCAGTTCGTTTCTGTCTGAATAAAAATTTGGCTTCAAACAAGAATTTCTTTCTGTTTTCTTTCGAGAAATAAACCCACTCGACCCTCAAGAGTTCAATAATGACATATTAGTTTCTTTTAGCTTTAAGTAAGATTTTAACTTAATTATTTATATAACATTTTTTTTTGTTTTGCGTGTCGGAGTATATAAATATATGGATGTATGTACATACAGGTATTACGCCGAATGAATGAGAACAATAGGGTAAAAAAAATACGACGAAGAAGAAGAGAATACATGAATAATCGATTTTGTTTTCTTCGATAAAGATAAAAGGAAATGTTCTTTTTAATTAAATACTCGTTGTTGTTGATGACTGAGTTTGTTGTTTATGTTTGGATAGAATACGTCGTCTTTCATTGTGTGATAAACGTCGATGAATAAGATGATCTTCGTCATTATCAAATGCTTTTCTAAACTAGAATAAAGAAAAGTGAATTAATTGTTATCGATGTGCTCTGTGTTTCTTTCGTCCTTGTCTACTTGTTTATATTTCGATGTTGAATAATAATATTGTCGTCGTAGAGACGTCTGAAGTTGATTTTCTTTGCTTATTGTTCGTGACCAGTGTCTTAATGAATTTTGTTCAGGAAAATCTTGCTGTCGACCAAGAACATAGAATAATTGAGTGCGAAATTCAGTGCCTGTTAAACAATAAACAAGAATATTTCCCGTATGATTAGCATTCATTAGAATAATGAAAAATAATTTCATCATTTTATATTTAGCTTTCACACGTATATCACAATCATATGTTCCCGTTGAAAACGTTCTTTTTTCATAGATTAAATAGATAACAATCGGTCCAGTAAGGAGAACGAACATGGTATTTATAGACAGAAGCATTGTGCTTAAACTTCGTGCAACTAAACGTTTATTAGAATTATTTGCATTGCCCATTGTACGTAGAACACTCAGAAAGATAATAGTCGAACATAAAAACATCAATAAAAACGGTAGATAAACATTAATAAATGCGTCAACATAAACCCAAATATGTTGATAGAATTCTTTGTAGATTTCGTGATTTTCTGACGAACATTGAACAACATTTATATCCATATCGGTATCGACAATACGATAGATATTTTCATTATTATATTCATATTCATCTCGAAATCGATACGTATTATTATAGAATAGAAATTGAACGTTTAAGACGAGTAAAATTAAGAAAATAATTAATATACTCATGTATGTTACACGAGTCTTACGTGTTTTGCGTATTCCACGTGTTAATGCACAGACTCGATCGATTGATACAGCTGTAAGAATCCATGCACTTGTTTGAGGAAAGAAATAGATTGAAAATGAATAGATTTTACATGCAATTAATGAAACATGTTGAAGATCGATATTAAACCAAGCATGAAGAATGAAATTTATCGAAAATGTATATAAAACAATGAGATCAACAACAGATAGAAAAGCAAGGTAGATAAATGTTGAATGTCGTCGAAGTTTTGAACGAAGTACGACATAAACTGACAATAGATTACCGATTGTGCCAACGATTAAGAATAGAATCGGATAGATACGTAATAAAGTTAATGTTATCGTTCGATAAGGTTCACGTTGAAGTACTAAATCTGTTGATGTATAATTACATTTATTTAATATTTCATTAGACATAATAAATTCGTTTGGATTTTCTTCTAAAATACAAACAATAACAGAGATCAATCAATTAGTCGAATCTCTTCTTTGATGTGTCTCTATTGAAATGATTTGTACGAATTACTCGATGATGTTGATGATAATTATCTTATCGATTATGCGTGGGATTTTGCTTTTCTTTTTCAATCAGCAGAGTCTGGTCGTTTTTGTCTGCGCAACAACAGCGAATGTCTTTGTTTTTTGTTATTTTTAGTTAAAAACAATGGAGACAAAAGACAAAGATACATTGTATAGAAACTTACATACACACGCTTTGAACAAACTGAGCAAACTAAATAAGACAAAAAAAAAACGGGAGATTTCTCTTTATTCTTCTTCGTCTTCCGCTATAGAAAACAAAAACATCAAGAACAAAAAAATGTAGATTTTTTTTTGGGTCAAAAAAAAAAGGGAAACAACAAAACAGACAGTCAGACAAATAGATCAGAGATTTAAGTGCTACAGTTGGTAAATCAAAATCTCTAATTAGATTTATCTAATATATCAGCAAAGAAAACATCCGATTATTACCGTCATATCTCATTAAACTAACATTAACTAAATAGAATATTCATTAACAGACAACTGATCTTCTTTTTTCTCGGATTATCTACATACGTATCTCATATTCATTAGAATAATGGTCTAAGCTTATTAAACGAAATACTATCGGCAAAAAACGAGTTGATTAAAAATAAAAATAGATAAAAAAAAACAAGAGAAAAAGAAGAATGATTTTATTGATTATTATTCGAATATATTATTAATTATCTCGTTTTTCAGATCATGACTAGTGAGAGTTTGCCTGCACTTTATGCAATTCAATATTCCGAATTTGATATCAATAAAGGAGCGTATATTTACTATGAAGTACGAATGAGTTTTAGGACATATTTTATGTTCGATTGATTGTATTTTTTCTTGTTTTTTAGACACACGAAACAAATTTTAGTGAAAGTCAATCATTTAATTGTATAAGAAATTTTGTTTGTCCCGAACCGAATCTAAAAGATAAATTGATTGTTTTGTATGTCGAAAGAAATTTTATCGAGAAGAAAAAACCGATTTTTTTGTTTGATTTCAATTCAATAGAATAATCAAAGATCAAAAATTAATCGGATGTCCTGTGATTATTCCTGATGAAGAAAAATATAAACATAATCGAAATGAATTTCGTTTCAATGCTTGTTTCATCGTGCCTGCTCAAGCAAATGCATTAAAATATGAAGTTGCAGTTCGAAAATTAGCGAAATATCTACGAACTTTAGAAGTATCAATATATCCTGTTTGTTTTTTTTTTGAAAGAAAAATCTATGTTTAGACGGATTCATGTTTTCTAACAACTGAAGAATTGAAACGAGATTATCTGAAACCAGCTTTAGATGGAATTGTAAAAGAAATAAATCGAACGGGTCAACAATGTTCTGTACGAATGTGTAAGATAAACATTTTGATGTGGATCAAAGGATATAACAATAGACTTCAATTATTTAGATTCGTCGGTATTTGTTAATTTGAAATTACTCGAACAACGACCGGATCCACCCGTTGTTGCATCGAGTGATGTGCCAATGTTTTGCAATAATATCGATCTATCGAATCTCGAGCAAATGGATCCAATGACTCAACGAGTAGAGAGCAAAAATATGAATATTAAAATGAATCTATTCGATTTAGATTATTGTGAGTATCGATGGATTAAGACATGTGAATAAGATCGCACAAGATACGGACACAGAATTGGATTTAGTCAAAGCTGCAATGGGAAATTTAATGTAATTTATTTCGCAAATAGGATTTCAGTTTTTATTTTTTGAATTGAAATAATTTAGTTATCATAATGTTATTCGACTTGTGCCAATATTTTCCTATAAAAATCGTTACATAGTCACACCAAAAATTCAAGATTTATACAAAGATTCGAATCTTCAAAAAGAATTAGCTTTTTTTGTTGTTCGAAATGGTGCTAAAGATTGCGCATCATTCTACGATTGTTTTCGAATGATTTGCGCTTTTGATCATGGGTCACTTGTTAAAGACGTCGTCACTAAAATCAAAGCGTATAATATCGACGAAAAGTATAATCATTTTCTTTCGAAAAAAAACTTCAAAACTACATCATTTTCTATCTCGTTTTTAAAGAAAATTAGTGCAATATTGTGTTTTAAAAGGTTATCTACGTCGAGTTCGAGATTATCGTATTTTAGTCGATGAATCTATTTATATGACGAATAATAATAATAATAATAATAACGGTAACGAACAACCGAACGTTGCAAATGATGCTAACGGTGTGGCGAAATCAAAAGTCGGCAAAACACTTCGAGATTTATGTGATGGTACAAATGATAGTGATAGTTTGGCTTGTTCTGGATATAGTAAGACGAAATTAGATCGGTTCGATAGATTTCAAACTTGTATTTACGTATTTAGTTTTCAATTCACGTTCATTACCAACAGCACGTAAAACAGCACAACAATCATCGTCACCATTAGATTCGTATATAACACTTTGGAAATAACTTCTTTTTCTTTTGTTCGATTGCAGAGGCGGAAAATAAATTACATTCAATTTTTTTGTGCGTACTTCTTCTGTCCCGCTGAGATTAATTTTTTTTTCGAATATATTTTTTCTCTCTTGATTTCATTTGAAAATAAAATGCGAGGATTTCTAGCTGAAGAAGTTCCGACTAAAGACGAAGCGAATACAGTTTTATATCGTCGATCGATTCGAACGGTCGATGATGATTTTGTCGATGAAACACAACCGATTAATCAACGAGTAACACGAACAACAAACGGTCGAACATCACGATATTGTAATTGTCGTTGTCCGTACGTTCGTTTTCCTCGTTGGTGTTTTTGGCTTTGGTTATTGTTACTTCTTGGTTTACTTGCTGCTGTTCTCGGTGTTGGCATCGGTCTACGTCGACAAAATCGATCGATCTATGAACGTTGTTCATCACAGTCGACTTGTATGAATAATGCTCAGTGCACAAATGGATATTGTCTTTGTAACACGGGTTATTTTTATGATAGTACAGTTGGTTTATGTGTCACACAAGTCGGCATTGGTCATTCGTGTTCAGCTGATGATCAATGTTTTACGAATGCTAAATGTACGAGTGGTGTATGTCGATGTATAACAGATTATTATCCAAGTCCAACGACAGGACGATGTGCTCAAGAGAAAACCTACGGTGAATCATGCACATACGATCTTGAATGTGCATTTTCATTTGAATGTCTATTGGGTGTTTGCACTTGTAATGCAACGAAATATTATAGTACATTAACATATGAATGTGAAAAATTAGGCGAACCCAATCAAGATACTTGTACGTAATATCGAAAAATAAATTAAAAAAAAAAGCTCAGTAATTTTCTCGTTTTCTTTCTCTTAGGTTATGCAGATTATAATTGTATAGCTACAGCTGTATGTCTTGGCGGTGTATGTCGTTGTCCAACGGATTGGTACTATGAAGTTACCACAGATACATGTGATCGAGCAAGACATATCGGTCAAGCTTGTACTGTATCGTATCAATGTATGACAAATGCAACTTGTCTTAGTGGTATATGTCAATGTGTATCTGGAACACAATATTCGATTATGTATGGCAAATGTATTTCACCGATTGCTTATAATCAAGTTTGTTTATCGACCAGTGATTGTGCTAGTAATTTTATTTGTACAAGTACGGGTAGTACATCGTATTGTTTATGTGGTACTGATACAAGATATTATGATTCAACAAGTGATTCATGTCTTGATAAAGTGTTAGAGGGTGTTGCATGTACAGCAATGGGTCCTTATTGTGATGATGGTCGACTATTACAATGTTCATCTGCTGGAATTTGTGAATGTCCATCAGCATATTATTATGATACAACTACAGATCGTTGTGAAGTACGACTTTATCCAGGTGTAACATGTACTGCAACTGCTCAATGTATAGATAATGCCTATTGTAATACTAGTGTATGTCAATGTACACCTGGATCCTATTATTTTGATTCTACAACAGGTCAATGTGTCGCTTTGAAATCGTATGGTACTGCATGTACAGAACATGAACAATGCAAAACAGGTTACTATTGTATATCAAGTAAATGTCAATGTTTAACAACACAATATTATAATACAACATCAACTACATGTACAAATTCAGCAACAATCACTGACGCATGTAGTAGTAGCACTGGTCAATATTGTAATACAGTTATTGGTTTGTATTGTGACAGTACAACATCGACATGCATTTGTTCAACAAGCTATTCATGGAATGGAACAAGTTGTATTCAAAGAAAATCTTTATACGATTCTTGTACAGCATCGAATCAATGTCCAGTGAATGCTATATGTTCGTCAAGTTTATGTATATGTGATTCGTCGACATATTTCTATCAATCATCGACCAGTAGTTGTGTCGCTTATTTAACTTATGGAGTTGTATGTGTAGCGAATATGTTTGTTTCGGATGAATGTTCTTCTACATTAAATCTCGTATGTTCATCAACAACAAGTGGAATATGTCAGTGTGCGACCGGTTATTATTACGATACTGGTACAAGTGCTTGCGTCGCGCAATTCACTGAAGGAACTGCATGTACATCCAATGATCAGTGTAATAGTCAACAGGCACTTAGTTGCATTTCATCTAGCTGTCAATGTAGCACAGGTAAATATTGGTCTTCGAGTACTTCTAGTTGTCTGGATACAGTCGGTGTCACGGAATCATGTCCAGTTGGTACTGAATGTACTAGTCCGTTAACGTGTACTTCTTCTACATGTCAATGTTTAGCTGCAAATGGATATTATCTTGATGAAGTTACTATTCAATGTCTTTCCTTAAAATCAGCTGGAGGTTCATGTGAATATGGCTTTGAATGTACATCAACAACATGTACTGCTTCTGCTTGTACTTAAAAATTTACATATATTTTTTTTTCGTCTATTCAACTGCGAATTTATTTCAATAAGAATCCTTATTATTTATCACAGTCCTTGATTTGAATATTAAAGAAATTGTCTTTTCTTTCGTTGTCAATTAACAGTCAGAAACCTTATCTCTACACAATCACCCTGGTGATTTCATTTATTGATCCGACATATATGCTAATTTGATAGTACAAAATCAAATAAATCTACTAAAGAATTGTAACTGAATCACCAGGAGCATAGAGAACAATTGCAATTCGCCAAGGTAAAGGACATTGTTCATTGGATATAATTTCATCGATATATCGATTTGTTCGATGATGTTCAAATTGTATTTGATTATAAATACAATCCAATGTCAATGTTACTTCATCATTTGTTCGAATATTAATATCTTTGGGCGGATTTTTTTCATTATTATCAAGAGGAATTTGCCACCAACCGTAAGCAAATGGTGTTTTGTGATTCCATGGATTGACTTCTTTTAACGATGATTTTATGCCGAAAAATAGATTATTTCGACCTTTTTTCGTAATACGAAATCGAATTGAATGAACACCTGTCGAATAGATATTCGTTCCACTTATTGTCGAACCATCCCAATGTCTATCGTTGCATGTTGCAGTCAAACGATCCTTTGATAAACTAATTGCACCAACAATTTTGTCGAATTTTTCATGAGCAAGTGCTGTTGGCGGTAGTATTCGATCGATTTTAAATGATTGTTTTCTATTTATGATTTTTATCAATTGAATTGATGTTTCATCTTGATCGATAAGATCATCATTGAACGAATTTTGATATAAATCTCGAAGTTGTTTCAATTGTTCGTTCCATTGTTTGAGATTGATTTCTGTGTAATCGTTTGTTTCACGATTGAGTTCAATATCTTGATTAATCTGTTCGAGTGAACATTGCAATTGTTTTTTCATTCGATCAACAACTTTTCCTAGATCATTTCGTGCGATTTCAGCTGTTTTTTGAATCGTTCGAATGGATTCATGTTCCCATTGACTAATACGTGTCAGATATGTTTGCATAAAAAGATTGCTATTGAATTCTTGTTCAGTTTGTTGATAATCTCTTTCGATACGATCCAATTGTTCGTTTAATTCTTCTCGATGTTTGTTTACATGTTGATCACAATAGGTTTGTTGACATCCATCGCACGTAAATACGGGAGTAAGTTTTTTACATTTGATACATTTGATTGTCATGACGAATAAATCTTTTTTTTTTGTTGTTTCGTATTTGAAAACAAATAAAGAATGTGTAAAGAAAAGAAAATAGGTTGTGGTAAATTTTGTTGTCCTTGTGAGGTAATTTAAGTAAGAAAAATGAGAAGAGAAGAAAAAGAAAAGAAGAGAAAGGAATTTGTCGAACTGGATCAGAACAATTAAGAAAAAAGAAGGAATGAAAATATAAACAGTGATTATTTTCTATGGAAATATTCATAATAACAATAAGAAACATTTTTATTGAAGAATTCGAATACAATCATTCGCACCGTATAATGAAATAACGATCTTCCACGGCAATGGACATCGCTGAGGATCGATAGGAATAGTAGAGGTTCGATTAGATTTGTCATGCTTTAATGTTATGACTGTATCAGTACAGTTGAGGGTGAGAGTTACAGTTTCGTTTTTCGTTATAGCTGGAAGATCATCTGTTCGTATTGCTTTTCCACTTTTGAGATAATAGTTAAGATCCCACCAGCCGTAACATGATGTCGAATCAAGTACGTCTTTTGTCAATTGCTTTGATGCATTGATAATCCCAATAAAGACATAGAACATATCTCTATGTTCAATTCGAAAGCGTGTCGTATGCACTCCTGATTCGTATATACCAGTACCACATGCACTCGACCAACCACGATAATAACCTAAACATGTTGCTACTAGACCAGCTTCTGATAGTGTAATACTTCCAAATAAATTACTGAATTTTTCGTTAGAACATATTTCTGGTTTGTCCATAGTTTGATTATTGTTGCTGGCAACTGCCTGTATGGGTTGATGATGAGTAGAGTCAGGAGGTGGTGGAGGAAGAGGTTCTTGATTTTTAATCTTGATCAAACGAATAATTGATTGATTATCGTTTTGATAGTCAACAAGAACTGTTGATGGACTATCGAGCAGCTGACGATATTCGTCCAACTTAGCAGTCCATTTTTTAATATTCGACTCGGTATAATCATCCGATTCTTGACTCGATCGAAGTTCTTCTGTTAACTTTTTAAGTGATTCTTTTAAATCATTTGTTGTCGTGTCAAGCAAATTTTGAAGATCGGCACGTGCTACTTCTGCTGCTTTTTGAATCGTTGCAATAGATTCTTGTTCCCATCGATTGATCTCCAATAACAAAGGATGAGACTTGTGCTCCATGATATCTCTACATAAAACATCATGTTGTAGTCCCACAGTATCCATCAATTGTGAAAGTTCTTGTCGGTGTTCAACAAAATGTTTTGTACAAAAAGCTTGTTCACATCCATAGCACATTGCAGTGCCTA